>CAJDTR010000002.1_pt1 | contig 74349 bp, 61 predicted proteins | sample 7389891 | NCBI WGS metagenome assembly CAJDTR01 (sample SAMEA7055657, study PRJEB34461) | soil metagenome | biome: terrestrial ecosystem; feature: Peninsula; material: soil | place: Antarctica | collected 2016 | reverse complement strand
GTGTGCTGGTCGGCAAACTGCCACAACGCGCGCTGCGCCGACGGGTCCCCCGGCCAACCTTGCACGCCGTGCCACCGCGACAAGACGCGGCGCACATTGCCATCGAGGATTGCATGACGATCGCCGAACGTTTGCGCGAGGATCGCCGCTGCGGTCGAGCGACCGATGCCCGGCAGTGCTGAAAGCGCATCGATATCGCGCGGCAGATTGCCGGCGAACTGTTCGACACAGATTCGCGCAGCGCGCCGAAGATTGCGCGCACGGCTGTAGTAGCCAAGGCCCGACCACAATGCCAGCACGCGATCCTCGGACGCCGCCGCGAGATCGGCCAGGGTTGGCAGCACCTCGACGAAGCGCTCGAAATACCCGATTACGGTGCGCACCTGGGTTTGCTGCAGCATCACTTCGCTCAACCATACGCGGTACGGCGTACGTTCGCGCTGCCACGGCAGATCCTTGCGCCCGTGCCGGTCGTACCAGGCGAGCAGGGCAGCGGAGAAGTCGTCGCTGGCGCCAGCGCGCGCGCTCATGATGGTTGGCCGTACCTACCCGAGTGTTGCAGGCAACAGGCCGTCGACAAACGCGGCAGCATCGAACACGCGCAGGTCCTCGGCGCTTTCACCGATGCCCACGTAGCGGATCGGCAGGCCGAATTCCCGCGCCAGCGCAAACACGATGCCGCCTTTCGCGGTGCCATCGAGCTTGGTCACGACCAGGCCGCTGACGCCGATCGCCTGCTGGAATTGGCGCACCTGGCTGATCGCGTTCTGGCCGGTGGTGCCGTCGATGACCAGCAACGCCTCGTGCGGCGCATCGACGTCGAGTTTGCCGAGCACGCGGCGGATCTTGGAAAGTTCATCCATCAATCCTGATTGTGTGTGCAGGCGGCCGGCGGTGTCCGCAATCAACACATCGACCCCGCGCGAACGTGCGGTCTGCAACGCGTCGTAGATCACGCTGGCCGAATCGGCGCCGGAACCTTGCGCAATCACCGGAACGGCGTTGCGCGCCCCCCAGCTTTGCAATTGCTCGACCGCTGCGGCACGGAACGTGTCGCCGGCGGCAAGCACGACCGCGCGACCTTCGGATTTGTAACGGTGGGCGAGCTTGCCAATGGTGGTGGTTTTGCCAACGCCGTTGACGCCGACCATGAGTATCACGAACGGTTTGTGGCCGCCGACAGTCAGTGGACGCTCGACCGCCTGCAAGCGCGCGACCAGTTCAATCCGCAATGCGGCCAACAGGGCGTTCACGTCGGCAAACTCGCGTTTGTCGGCGCGTGTGCGCAGGCGCGTCACCAGTTCGCTTGCCGTCGCGATGCCCACATCGGCCGTGATGAGGCAGGTTTCAAGTTCGTCAAGGAAGGCATCGTCGAGCACCGGGTTGCGCGCGAACACCTGCGACAGATTGCGTGCGAAGCCGCTGCCGGAAAGGCGTTCGCGCCACGAACGTTTTGCCGGCGCCGCGACTGCGGGCAGGGGCGGCTCGTCCATGGGTATGGATTCGGCCGCAGCGGTGGCGCGCGCATCGGAATTGACGAGCTCTGCCGCGATTTCCGCGGCGACCGGCGCATCGGTCGGTTGCGGCTCCGTTTCGGGCGGTGCAATCGGTGCGGGCTTTTCAGCTTCGGTGGGCTTTTTCTTCCAGAACTTCAGCATCGCAAACGAATTGGGCGAGAATGCGGGCCTTGCATGCTAACACCGGGCTTTGCGCACCGATGTCGAAAAATACTTCCCGATCCGTATCAGGCGCGCTGCGCATCGTCGCCGGCAGCCTGCGCGGCTCGCGCCTTGCCGTGCCTGTTGTGAAGGGTCTGCGGCCGACGCCTGATCGTATTCGCGAAACCTTGTTCAACTGGTTGACGCCGGTCATTGCGGGCGCGCGCTGCCTCGATCTCTTCGCCGGCACTGGCGCCCTCGGCATCGAAGCGATGTCGCGCGGCGCGGTCGAATGCGTGTTTGTCGAGCGCGATCGCACCCTGTGCGCACTGTTGCAGGAAAATCTTGCGCGTCTGCGTGTCGTGGATGCGCGCGTGGTGAACGATGATGCGCGCGGATTTCTGGTGCCACCGCCAGCAACGCCCTTCGATCTGGTGTTCCTTGATCCGTCGTTCGATGCGAATCTGTGGGCGTCCACGGCCGCTTCGCTGGAGTTGTCGCGCTGGATGCGTGACGGCGCGTTCGTCTACGTTGAATCGCCTGCCGACGCGGTGTTCGAGCTGCCCGCAAACTGGCATCCGCATCGCGAAGGCCGCGCCGGTGCGGTGCGCTATGCGCTGTATCGTCGCGCCGCGTCCAATCCGCTAAGCTAGCCGCCTCTTGGAATCGGGGCTGGTTTCGCATGGCGACCTCGCAGCAACGCGCGCGCATCGCGGTGTACCCGGGTACGTTTGATCCGATCACCAACGGTCATATCGATCTGGCGTGCCGCGCATCGCCGCTGTTCGATCGGGTGATCGTGGCGATTGCGGACAGCTCGAACAAGGCGCCGACCTTCTCGCTTGCCGAACGCATGGAGCTTGCGCAAACCGCGCTCGCCGGCGCCGCCAATGTCGAAGTGCGCGGTTTCGCCGGGTTGCTGGCGGACTTTGTGGAGGAGACCGGCGCTGGAGTGATTCTGCGCGGCCTGCGCGCGGTGTCGGATTTCGAATATGAATTCCAGCTCGCGAGCATGAACCGGCATTTGATTCCGGCCGCGGAAACACTGTTCCTGACGCCGGCCGAGCAATACAGTTTCATTTCCTCGTCGCTGGTGCGCGAAATTGCGCGGCTCGGCGGCGATGTATCGGCGTTCGTCCATGCCAATGTGCAGCGGGCATTGCGAACGCATTTTCTGAACTCGACAAACAAGGGGTAGAAACATCATGCGCAAGATACTTTCGATCATCACGTTTGCCTGCGCAGTCACGTTTGCGCTCAGCGCCTGCAACAAGAGCGAGCAGCCGCAGCCAGCTGCTGCAGAACAGAAACCGGTCGTGCTGGCGGCACCGACCAATCCCGCTGACAAGGTCGCGTGGAAGCAATATCTGGTCAGTGTCGTCACCGCCAATCTGCAGGGCGTCAAGAGCAATCATCCCTACATATATTTCGTGCCAGGCGGCACCGACGATGTGGCCACGACCGATCGCAGCCATCAACTTGAAAACGTGACAAACATCGTTCAACGCGGCGTGCTGCCGGGCAACATGATGGCGTTCGGCGGCCCGGATTCGGCCATCACCGCACAACTCGTAACGGATGCGTTCAAGGAAGTGCAACCGTCCGCGTTCAAGGACGTCGTGGTGCTTTTCATCGGCGCACAGACCGATGCCGGCAGGGTGAAGCAGGCATTGGAAAGCTCGGCGGCCGATTTTCGCTTTGTCGAAGCGAAATAGTGCAGAGCCGGGAATAGGGATTGGAGATTCGGGTACGCCGTGGGAGCGCCGCAAGGCGCGATGCTCTTCCATTCCCGCGAAAGCATCGCGCCTTCCGGCGCTCCCACATGCTCCATTGCGCATCAGTCTTCTTGCGCACGCGCTAAACTTCAGGCATGGCTCTCAAGATCACCGAACTGTGCGTCAACTGCGATGTGTGCGAACCGGTCTGCCCGAACCAGGCGATCACGCTCGGCGTCGAGATTTACGAGATCGCGCCAGACCTTTGCACTGAATGCGTCGGTCACCACGATACGCCGCAGTGCGTCGAGGTGTGCCCGGTCGAGTGCATCATCGGCGATCCCCGGCATCCGGAATCGCACGCCACGCTGTTGGCTAAATACGCGGCATTGATCGCAGTGGAGAAGGCATGAAGCGCGTGCGCAATCTGATGCTGGTTGCGGCATTTGTCGCGTTCGGGGTGGCGATGACCCCCGCTCGCGCCGGCGGCACCGGCAACCACGCTGCCATCGCAAGCGCGCACACGCTGGCAACTGCGGCGGGCTTCGAGGTGCTTGGCCAGGGTGGCAATGCGTTTGACGCAGCCGTCGCGGTGGCGGCGGCTCTCTCGGTGGTCGAGCCGCAGAGTTCGGGCATCGGTGGCGGTGGATTGTTTCTTCTGCGTCGCGCCAGCGATGGCAAGGAAGTCATGATCGACGCGCGCGAGACCGCACCTGCAGCAGTCAATGCGAAAGATTACGTCGATGCGAACGGGCAGCCCGATCGCGATCATGCATTGAACGGCCCATTGTCAGCGGCGATTCCCGGCGAGCCGGCGGGACTGGTCTGGATTGCGCAGCACTACGGTCGCGTGCCGCTGGCAAAATCGCTGGCGCCGGCAATCCGCATCGCGCGCGATGGCTTCAAGCCAGATTCACGGATGCTCGAGCGCCTCGCTTCACGCAGGGAAGTGGTCGCGCGTTATCCCGCATCGGCGGCGCTCTATCTTGTCGATGGCGCGGCGCCAAAAGCCGGATGGACATTCAAGTCGCCCGATCTGGCACGCGTGTTGGAGCGCATCGCGGCCGCCGGCAACGACGGTTTTTATCGCGGCGATCTCGCCAAGCAGCTCGTCGACGGCGTGCGTGCAGGCGGCGGCAACTGGTCGCTGAAGGATCTGGCCACCTATCAGGCGAAAGAGCGCGCGCCACTCGCGTTTGATTATCGCGGCTGGCACATCGTGACCGCGCCACCCCCTTCGTCCGGCGGCATCGCGCTGGCCGAAATGCTCAACATCCTTGGTGGGTACGATCTGGCGAAACTCGACCATGTCCATCGGGTGCATGTGATAGTCGAGGCGATGCGCCGCGCCTATCGCGACCGCGCCGAGTATCTGGGCGATCCGGACTACGTCAAGATGCCGATCGCAGAACTCACCAGCCCGCTTTACGCCGCCGGATTGCGTGCGTCGATTCATCCGGACAAGGCGACCCCAAGCGATATGCTGCCCGGCTACATGGCGCCGGTCGAAAGCATGCATACCTCGCATTTCTCCATCATCGACAAGGAAGGCAATCTGGTTTCGGCGACGCAGACGGTAAACACCACGCTCGGCTCCGCCTTCGTCGTGCCCGGCACCGGATTTGTGCTCAACAATGAGATGGACGATTTTGCGCTGGTCGCCGGCAAACCGAATGCATACGGGCTGGTCGGCAGTGACTCGAACGCGCCAAAGCCCGGTCATCGTCCGCTGTCCTCCATGACCCCGAGTTTTGTGACCGGCAAGGATCGCGTCGGCGTGATCGGTACGCCCGGCGGCAGCCGTATCATCACGATGGTGCTCGAAGGCATCCTCGCCTTCATCGATGGCGAGCTGCCGGAGAAATTTGTCGCCAATCCGCGCTACCACCATCAGTACCTGCCTGACGTGATTTCGGCCGAGAAAGGGGCTTTCACTCCCGCTGAGGTCACGCAGCTGGAAGCGATGGGTCACACTGTCAACGCTGGTGAAAAGCCTTGGGGTTTCATGAATGCGGTGAGCTGGGATCGCAAGACCGGCGTGATGCACGCGGCGGCCGATCCGCGCGGCACTTCGGGGAGCGGTGTGGTGAAGTGAAGCCGCTGCGAGCGCCATTGTGGGAGCGCCGGAAGGCGCGATACTTTTTTTGATTCGCAATGGCATAAGGATTTCCGCCCCTTCCACCCAAAATTCCGAGTGCCCATAACGCAATGAAACTCTGGTCGATCCTCGGCAACTCGCAGAAACTCGATGGCGGCGCGATGTTCGGCAACGTGCCCCGCGCAATGTGGTCCGCGTGGATTGCGCCGGATGAGGAAAACCGCATTCCGCTGGCGTGTCGCTGCCTGCTGGTCGAAGGGCTCAACGGCAAGAACGTGTTGTTTGAATCCGGTATTGGCGCGTTTTTCGAGCCGAAACTGCGTGAGCGTTATGGGGTGGTCGAGGATCGCCATGTACTCCTTGAATCGCTGCAGGCGGCCGGTTTTTCGCACACGGACGTCGACGCGGTCGTGCTCTCGCATCTGCACTTCGATCACGCCGGCGGGCTGCTGGCAGCGTATGAGGAAGGCAGCTCGCCGAGCCTGTTGTTTCCCAACGCGACCTATCTGGTCGGCGAGGAATGCTGGCAGCGCGCGTTGAATCCGCATCCGCGCGATCGCGCGTCGTTCATCGCGGACCTGCAACCACTGCTGGAAACGTCGGGCCGGCTTGAACGCGTGCAGGGCGCGCGCTCGCCGACACTTGGCATGGGCGTGCGCTTCAGTTACTCGAGCGGGCACACGCCCGGCCTGATGCTTGCTGAAATCGGCGCCAGCACAGGCGAGGGCGGCATTGCGTTTTGTGCGGATCTGATTCCCGGTCGAGCGTGGGTGCATTTGCCGATCACGATGGGTTACGACCGCTATCCGGAACTGCTGATCGACGAAAAGCGTGCGTTTCTCGAAGACAAACTGGAGCGCAATGTGCGCCTGTTCTTCACCCATGATGTCGGCTGCGCGAGCGCGCGAGTCGTGCGCGATGCGAAGGGGCGATTCACGACCGCCGATGAACTGCCCGAACTTGTCGGCGTGGCGGCATGATGGCGCGCGCAAGGCGCAAACACGGCGCTGCTATTGCGCTCGGGCTGCTGCTGATAGCGGCGGCTGCGGGCGCCGCGTGGTGGTTTGGCATGCACGGATCGCGTGACATTGCTTCGTTGCCACTCATGATCGCGCGCGGTCCGGTTGTCGTTTCCGCAACGGCTATCGATGCCGCCAACGAAGGCCGCTTGATCAGCGTCGAAGGCGCCTTGAACGCGACGAAACCGGCGCGCGATACGCAACTTGGCATCGCCGCCGATGCACTCGTGTTGATGCGCGATGTGCAGATGTTGCAATGGCGTGAACGCTGCGCCGGGGCAGAGTGCGATTACACCCTTGATTGGTCGGAGCGTCCGATTGATTCGCAGGCGTTCAAGCATGAAAAAGGCCATGAAAATCCGTCGCGTCTGCCGTTTGCAAGCGAACGTTTTGCAGCCGATGATCTGCGCCTTGGCGTGTTCAAGGTCGACGCGAATATGCTTGCCGCAGACGCATCGGCGCCCGTTGCATTTGCGGTGCATGCAGCGCAACTGCCGCCCAATCTCGCCGCCACGTTTCGCGAACGTGATGGCGTGTTGTATGCCGGCGCCGATCCCGCACACGCCACGGTCGGCGACGTACGCGTCAGTTACCGCATTGTCGTGCCCGGCAAACATCGGCTGAGTGGCGTCCAGCACGGTGATCGACTGCAGGCGACGCCGCCACACTAATCAGTTCAACGAGGGGAAATTATCCATGCATATCACCGGAATCTACGCCGCAGTCGCTACCTTGCTCGTATTGCTGCTGGCCGGTCGCGTCTCCACACGACGAGGCGCGGCCAAGGTCGGCTTGGGCGACGGTGGTGACGCAAACCTGATCCTGCGCATTCGCGCGCACGCCAACGCGGTCGAGAACCTGCCGCTGGCGCTGCTGTTGTTGCTGATGCTCGAACTCAACCAGACTCAGCCGCTGTGGCTGCATGTTTTTGGTTGTGTGCTGATTCTCGGCCGCATCCTGCACGCGATCGGATTGTCGCGCTCGTCGAAGGAAAGCGCCGGACGTTTCCTCGGCACCGTGTTGACCTGGGGGGTGATGCTGGTGATGGCCGTGTTGTTGGTGTGGCAGTGGTTCGCGTTTGCAGCCATCGTTCGCTGACCGCGCAGCGGCAGCCGCCAACGGGCCCAAGCGCCGGCCGCGACAGGCGCGTGCGGCCTATGTGCGCAGGAACAACGCCTCGTTTTCCAGCATGTAGAGCCCGGCAAACATTTTTGGATCGACCGAATATCCCGCCTGCATTTTAGCAATGAGCCACGCCGCCGCATCACCTCGCGGTACTTCATGTACCGTGATCTGCTCGGTATCGTCGCCGCCGCCTGCGTGCACGCGCACAAGATCGTGCGCGCGCACGAAAGCAAGGATTTCATTGCTCATGCCGGCCGAAGTGGGCCCACTCATCAGGAACGTGATGCGTCCGGCGCGGTAGCCGGTTTCTTCGATCAGTTCGCGATGTGCGGCGTCGACCGCGCTTTCGTCCGCGTGGCTGGCGACATCGCCGACAAGACCCGCCGGCATCTCGATCGTCATGCATTCGATGGCAGGGCGATATTGTTCGACAAACAGGAGGTTGCCCTCGGCCGTCATCGCGATGATCATCACGCCGCCGCCCGGATTGGTGCGTTCGGCATATTCCCAGCGCCCGCGCCGCTTGAGGCGCAGCCACTGGCCGTTGCAAAGCGTCACTATTTCGGTCATCTTGGCCGGCTTCCCTGAACTTTTACGCGCCTGGGCCGGTCTGCGCACGTCCGCCCAGCTTGCGAGGACTTTGTGATGAACATCAAGCATATCGTGTTTGCGTTGCTGCTCGGCGCTGCGGCGAATACAGCCTTCGCGCAGCAGGTGCCGAATGCGGCGGCCGCGCGTGGTCCCGATCCGGCGACACTCAGCGAGAGCCAGATCGCCCAGGTGCAGTCTCCCGGCGCGCTATTCCACCTCGCTTCCGTCTACAAGGAAAAGGGCGACCTGCAGCGGCTGGCGTGGACTTTGGTCCGCCTGGTTGCGCTACGTCCCGAGACGGGCGATCTGAAACTGGCGCTGGCAACGACCTACGCGCTGCAGGGCGAAATGGCGCGCACGTACGACACGTTGCTCGCAATGCAGAAGCAGGGTTACGGATACGATCTGACCAACGACAAGAATTTCGCCAAAGTCGCCGGCACCAAAGTGTGGACGTACGTCGTCGACGGCCTCAAATCGAATCTCAATCCCTTCGGCGAAGGCAAGATTGCGTTCACCCTGCCCAAGGGCGACACGCTGTTCGAATCGATCGTGTTCGATCCAAAGCGCGAACAGTTTCTCGTCGGCAGCGTACGCGAGGGCAAGATATATCGCGTAGGCAAGGATGGCGCGCTGCAGGATTTCATCGCGCCGGGCGCGGAAAACGGGTTGTGGAGCGTATATGCCATGGCGGCCGATCCGGAGCGTGACGCGTTGTACGTCGCGAGCACGGCCTCGGTTTACTTCAAGGGTTTCGCGACTGCTGACTATGGCAAAGCGGGGGTATTCAAGTTCAGCCTGTCCAGCGGCAAACTGCTCGAAAAGTATCTGCTCGCGCCGGATTCGCAGCCACGCACTCTGTCTAGCATCGCGGTGGGCAAGAACGGGCAAGTGTTTGTTGCCGATGGATTACGCAACCTGATCTATCGCGTCGACGGCAACGCGCTCAAGATGATGGTCGAAAACCCGCACCTCACCAGCGTGCGCGGCATGGCGGTCAGCGGCGATGGCAAGATCTTGTACTTCGCCGACTACGCGCTTGGCGTGTTCGGCGTCGATCTGGTCGCCGGCAAGGGATTTGATTTCAGTTACGACCGCGACAAACTCGTGCTGGGCGGCATCGATGGCATGGCTTGGTACGACAACACGCTGGTGGTGATCGAGAATGGAATGTCGCCGCATCGGGTCATGCGCCTGACGCTCGATGCAACCGGTCACAAGATTCTCAAGGCGATACCGCTCGAAGTCGCCAGGCCGGAGCTGAGCTTGCCTACCTACGGCACCATCGATGGTGACGGTTTTTACTTTATCGCCAACAGCCAGAAGAATGCCTACGGCACCTACGGCACGCCTAGGGACGATGCCAAGCTCGCAGCGGTGAATGTCTTCCGCAGCAATTTGCGTTTCGCGTGGAACGAGGAAGGCATTCCCACCCAGCATTCGATGCTGCCCGCGCAACCGGTTCCGCTCAGTTCAAGCAAGCCGGGCAGCGGCAAGTTCGGCAACGTCGACGGCGGCTCGCAATCGGTTACCGGAAACTGATCGCGCGCTGCGGACTTCAGGCGGGTTGCGCGTTTGCGCCCAGTGCGCGCACGCGTGCTCGTGTAAGCGGTCCGAACCGAAGCCGCTCGAACAATTTTTCGATGACGTCTGCGTCGTGATCGCGACGCCGGTACGCCTGCGCATCGGCGGGAACCGGCGCATCCAGCGCAATGCCGGTCAATGCTCGCGACAGGCGCGCGAGCGCAGCGTGTTCGCGCAGCCGCAATCCGGCCGCAGCCGCTCCGCGCGTGCGCAGGAAGGCAACCTCGTCAGCACGTTCAAGCAACGCGTCGAGTGTGCCGAAATGGTGCAACAGGGTGGCCGCGGTCTTTGCCCCGATGCCCGGGACACCGGGAATATTGTCGACCGCGTCACCCATCAACGCGAGATAGTCCGCAACCTGATGCGGCATCACGCCCAGACGCGCCTTGATACCGGCACCATCCCAGCGCAGGTTGCGCGGCGGATCCCATTGCTCGTCGTCGGCGCCGATCAACTGGCCAAAATCCTTGTCGGCTGAAATGATCACGCTGCGAAAACCGGCGCGACGCAGGCTGGTAAGCGCGCTGCCGATCAAGTCATCCGCTTCGTAGCGCGCATCAACCAGCACGATTGCGCCGAGCGCCGCGGCGATCTCCTTGCAGCCGGCAAACTGGCGCACCAGATCGGCTGGCGCCGGCGGACGGTTTGCCTTGTAGGCCGGATAGATCTCGTTGCGAAACGAGGTGGTGAGCGATTCGTCGAACGCCACCGCGACATGCGTCGGCCGCGCGCGTTCAAACAAATCGAGCAGGAAGCGCGTGAATCCATGCACCGCATGCGCTGGCGCGCCGTCCGCATCGTGGACGTCGGGTGCTTGCGAGAACCAGGCGCGGCAAACGTACAAGCTGCCGTCGACGAGGTGCGCGGTATTCATGCGTTGCGGCCGTCTGACGTCGTCACGCTGATCGCGTTCATGGCCATTCACTGAAAATGTCGGAGACAAGCGGTCGGTTGCGTTCGGGCACAGTCTCCCTTGCGGTGCCGATATGCACGAACCCAATGACGCGTTCGTTTGGCGCAAGCTGCAACAGCTTCGCGGCATCGGCATCGTAAGCCGCCCACCCGGTCAGCCATTGCGCACCGAAACCGAGCGCCTGGGCGCCGAGCAGCAGGTTGTAGGCGACGCATCCGGCCGACAGCAGTTGTTCCTGCGCAGGAATCTTCGGATGGTCATCCTCGATGCGCGCTATCACGGTGAGGATCAGCGGTGCGAACGTGAAACGATCGCGGTCCTTGTCGAGTTTCGCGGGCGCCACCTCCGCATACTTGCGCCGATGCAAATCGGCGAGTGCAATGCCAAGCCGCGCGCGCGCGTCGCCACGGATTGCAAGCACACGCCACGGCACCAGCTTGCCGTGGTCCGGCACGCGAATGGCCGCCTGCAGCAGCGCTTCAAGCTGGACGGCGTCAGGCCCCGGCTCGCCAAGCTGACGCGACGGCACCGAACGGCGTTGGTTGAGAAGGTCGAGGGAAGTCACAAATGAGGCGCGCAAGTGGAGGCAGGGACGAAGGATAACCGGCGTATGCGGTGCATGCGACATTGTTCGGTTTGGTTGCGAAGCTCGCCACTGCCGCACCAACTGAGCTAGCATCGCCGCTCCGATCGGGAGAAGGCGTGCATGACAACGACTGTAGCCGCAGTGCGCGAGACGGTTGCTGGCGAGCGTCGCATCGCGTTGACGCCTGAAGCCGCGAAAAAACTCAAGGCGCGTGGCGCGCGCATCGTGTTGCAGCAAGGCGTCGGAGCTGCCGCGTATTTCGCGGATGCGATGTATGTCGACTGCGAAATTGTCGCCGATGCGCATGCGGCGCTGGCGCAGGCTGACGTACTGCTCAAGGTGCAACCCCCTTCGCTCGATGAGATAGCCTCGTTGAAGGAAGGCGCGGTGGTGATTGGTCAGCTGCAGCCGCATCTTGCGCCCGAGCGCACCCGTGCGTTGCGCGATCGGAAAATCACTGCGTTCGCGATGGAGCTTCTCCCGCGCACGACGCGCGCGCAGGCGATGGATGTGCTCTCTTCGCAAGCCTCGGTCGCGGGCTACAAGGCGGTGCTGATCGCGGCCGAAGCGGCGCCAAAGTTCTTTCCGATGCTCACCACCGCAGCAGGCACGATCCGGCCGAGCAAGGTGTTGATCGTAGGCGCCGGCGTCGCCGGTCTACAGGCGATCGCAACCGCACGCCGCCTCGGTGCGCAGGTGGAAGGCTTCGATGTGCGTCCGGAAACGAAGGAACAGATCGAATCGCTCGGCGCAAAATTCCTTGATCTCGGTGTCAGCGCGGCCGGCAGCGGTGGCTATGCGCGCGAGCTTACCCAGGAAGAACGAGACCGCCAGCAACAGGCACTTGCCGATCACCTCAAGGGCATCGATGTGGTTGTCACCACCGCGGCAGTGCCGGGTCGCAAGGCGCCGCGCATCATCAACGCTGCGATGGTCGCGGGCATGAAACCCGGATCAGTCATCGTCGACATCGCCGCGGAAAGCGGCGGCAACTGCGAACTGAGCGAAGCGGGTAAAACGGTGGTTTCGGCAAATGGCGTCAGCGTGATCGGCACGATGAACCTGCCGGCTAGCGCACCGGTGCACGCGAGCGAGATGTATGCGCGCAACTTGTACAATTTTCTCGAACTGTCGCTCAAGGACGGCGTGTTGGCGCTGGACTGGGACGATGAACTGATCGCCAAGACCTGCGTGACGCACGCGGGCGAAATCAAGCACGAGGCGACCCGGCAATTGGCGGCCGATGGCTGATTTTCGTGGGAGCGGCGGCAGCCGCGATGCCTTTTTTACATCACTAAATGGAGCATCGCGGCTGCCGCCGCTCCCACCAACGCATCAGGACTCGACGACATGATCGACGGATTCCTCGCCCTCTACATCTTCATGCTCGCCGCATTCACCGGCAAGGAAATCATCGGCCGTGTGCCGGTGATCCTGCACACGCCACTGATGTCCGGTTCGAATTTCGTGCACGGCATCGTGCTGGTCGGGGCGATGATCGCGCTGGCGAATGCCGACTCGGCGTTGGCCAGGGCGATCGGCTTCATTGGGGTCGCGCTCGGCGCTGGCAATGCAGCGGGTGGCTATGTCGTGACCGAGCGCATGCTGCAGATGTTCAAGTCGAGCAAGGACAGGAAGAATTAAATGCACGCATGTGGGAGCGGCGGAAGCCGCGATGTTTTTTGCGTTAGTCGAGCGAACGAGCCATCGCGGCTGCCGCCGCTCCCACACCAACGGACAGGTTTTTACCGCATGCCCGGGAATCATTGATGGATACGCAGACTCTGCTCGTCACCCTCGCCAAGGCTTCATACCTGCTCGCCGCGGCGCTGTTTATCCTCGGCATCAAACGCATGTCCTCGCCGGTTACCGCGCGCAAGGGCATCGTGCAGGCTGGCATCGGCATGCTCATCGCCACAGTGGCGACCTTCGCAATCACCCGCGGCAACAACCTTGGTTTGATCCTCGCTGCGATTGCCATTGGTGTGATTCCCACATGGTTGTGGGGCAAACGCGTTGCGATGACCGACATGCCGCAGATGGTCGCGTTGTTCAATGGCATGGGCGGAGGATCTGCCGCTGCGATTGGCGCAATCGAGCTGCTGAAATTCACCCAGCCTGGCGCTCCCACGCCACCGATGGCGTTGCTTGCGCTGGCGGTGGTCGGTGCGCTGATCGGTTCGATCTCGATGACCGGCTCGATCATCGCGTGGGCCAAACTTGACGGACGCATGGACCGGCGCTTCACGTTCGGCAGCCAGAAACTGGTCAATTTTGCGGTGCTGGCGGCTGCAGTCCTCGCGGGTCTCGCGCTCGTGCTGTGGAAGCTCGACGCAAGTCTCATTGTCGTATTCTTCCTGCTTGCGCTCAGCTTCGGTGTGTTGATGACGCTGCCGATTGGCGGCGCCGACATGCCGGTGGTGATCTCGTTGTACAACGCGTTCACCGGTCTCGCGGTCGCGTTTGAAGGTTATGCGATGGGCATCGAAGCGCTGATCGTCGCCGGCATGGTGGTCGGCGCGGCCGGCACCTTCCTGACCCAGTTGATGGCCAAGGCGATGAACCGGCCCATCAGCGGCGTGCTGTTCTCGAACTTCGGTGGCGGCGGTAGCGGCGAAGCGATCGCCGGGACGCAGAAGCCGATCGAGGCCAGCGACGCGGCTTCGCTGCTGTACATGGCCGAGAAGGTCATCATCGTGCCGGGTTACGGCATGGCTGTCGCGCAAGCGCAGCACAAAATATGGGAACTTGCGCAGGCGCTGATCAAGGCCGGCAAGGACGTGAAATTTGCGATCCACCCTGTCGCGGGCCGCATGCCCGGTCACATGAACGTGCTGCTAGCCGAGGCTGGCGTGCCCTACGACCTGATCGCCGACATGGAAGACATCAATCCCGAGTTCAAGACCTGCGACGTGGCCATCGTGATCGGCGCCAACGACGTGGTGAATCCGGCCGCCAAGACCGACAAGTCCTCACCGATCTACGGCATGCCGATACTCAACGTGGTCGATGCGCGCCAATGCATCGTGATCAAGCGCGGCAAGGGCACCGGCTTTGCAGGCATCGAGAATGCGCTGTTTTATCAGGACAACACGCGCCTGCTGTATGCCGATGGCAAGGAAGCGGCGAGCAGCCTCATTACCGAATTCAAGGCGATCGAGGGCGGCGACGGGCACTAATCGCCACTTTTTTGTGGGAGCGCCGGAAGGCGCGATGTTTCTATTGCCCGCGAACAGGCAAAAGCATCGCGCCTTCCGGCGCGCCCCCGAGGAGGCACCGGGAAGCGCCCGTTAAGCATCCAGCCAGCATCATGGACCACTTGCGGCGTAGCGTGTCGTAACGCGGCGCGCACAATCCCCGACATCGAGGCAGCAGCATGGCGACATCCCGTTCCGACGCGTTTGTCTTTTTCGGCGCTTCCGGCGACTTGGCCTACAAGAAGATCTTCCCGGCTTTGCAGGCGATGATCCGCCGCGATGGAATGGACATTCCCATCATTGGGGTCGCCCGCTCCGGGTGGACCGTCAAGCAGTTGTGCGAGCGGGCCAGGGAAAGTCTCGAACACAACGGTGGCGTTGATGAGGATGCGTTCAAGAAGTTGTCTTCACTGTTGCGCTATGTCGACGGCGACTACAACGATGCGAAGACGTATGCACAGCTGAAGACGGCACTCGCCGGTTCGCAGCGTCCGCTGCATTACCTAGCCATTCCGCCGAGCATGTTCGGAAGGGTAGTGCACGGCCTCGCTGACGCCGACTGCACGAAAGACGCGCGCGTGATCGTCGAGAAACCGTTCGGGCGCGACCTCGCCTCCGCACAAGCGCTCAACCGTACCTTGCACGAGGTGTTTCCCGAAACATCGATCTTCCGCATCGACCACTATCTTGGCAAGGAAGCGGTGCAGAACCTGCTGTATTTCCGCTTCGCCAACAGCTTTCTCGAACCGATCTGGAATCGCGATCACGTTGAGTGCGTCCAGATCACGATGGCAGAGAACTTCGGCGTGCAGGGCCGCGGCTCGTTCTACGAGGAAGCCGGCGCGATCCGCGACGTGGTGCAGAACCATCTGCTGCAGGTGCTCGCGTTGCTGGCGATGGATCCGCCGGTCGGACGCGACAACGAGTCGATGAACGCGGCGAAACTGCAGTTGTTCCGTGCGATCCGGCCGCTCAAGCCAAAGGACGTCGTGCGCGGGCAATTCGATGGTTATCGCGATGAAGCGGGCGTGGCGGCAAACTCGCAGGTCGAGACATACGCCGCGCTGAGATTGCATATCGATACCTGGCGCTGGGGCGGCGTTCCGTTCTACATCCGCGCCGGCAAGTGCCTGCCGCTGACGGCCACGGAGGTGCGCGTCGACCTGAAGGCGCCGCCGGTCGATATATTCGATCGCATCTCCCGCGAGGACTCGAATTATTTCCGGTTCCGCCTGAGCCCCGAAGTGGTGATCTCGGCTGGCGCGCGAGTGAAGAAGCCAGGCGCGATGCATGGCGAATCAATCGAACTGGTCGCGCGGCATCAATCCAATCGCGGCAAGTCGCCGTACGAACGCCTGCTCAGTGACGCCATCCACGGCGAGGGCGGCTTGTTCACGCGCGATGATTGCGTCGAAGCGGCATGGCGCGTGGTGGACGATGTGCTTGGCAATGCCGAACCCGTGCACTTCTACGAACCAGCCACCTGGGGTCCGGCCGCAGCTGCGAAGATCGTTGTCAATGGCGATGGCTGGCACGATCCGAAGGTCGAGGCGACTGCGCCATGTTGAGCGACACCCGGCCCACATTCCTGCTCGATGTCGACAATACGCTGCTCGACAACGACCGTTTTGCGGCCGACCTGCGTGCGCATCTGGCCGCGGCGTTCGGCGCGGGCGAATGCGATCGCTACTGGTCGATCTACGCGCGGTTGCGCAGTGAGCGCGGGTATGCCGATTATCTGGGTGCATTGCAGGAGTTCCGCAGCGGCGTCGATACCGATCCGGATCTGCTGCAGATGTCCAAATTCCTGCTCGAATATCCGTTTGCCGAACGCATCTATCCGCGCGCTCTCGATGCGATTGCGCATCTGAAAACCCTCGGCGACGCAGCAATCCTCTCCGATGGCGACATCGTGTTTCAGCCGCGCAAGATCCAGCGCTCCGGATTGTGGGATGCGCTCAATGGTCGCGTACTTATCGGTCTGCACAAGGAGCACAGTTTGCCGGCGATGCAACTGCGTTTCCCCGCGACGCACTACGTGATGATCGACGACAAACCGGGCGTGCTTGCGGCGATGAAGGGCGTGATGGGCGCGCGCTTGACCACGGTTTTCGTGCGTCAGGGACACTACGCCGCTGAATCGCTGCAGCAGATCATTGATCCGGCGCCGGACCTTTCCATTGCGCACATTGGTGACCTGTGCGGCATGGATGTGAATCATTTTTCAGCCGCACCAGCGACCGCGGCAAAGGAGCACGCATGAAAATGACGCAACGCTTGCACGACCTCGGCCAGAGTCTGTGGCTCGACAACATTACCCGCGAAATTCTCGACAACGGCACGCTGCAGCGGTACATCGATGAATTGTGCATAACGGGATTGACCTCCAACCCAACCATTTTCGATGAAGCGATGGGCGGCGGCGACGCGTATGACGCGGGGATCGCAGAAAAGGTCGCAGCCGGCAAATCCGGTGAGGCTCTGTTCATCGAACTGGCACTGGAAGACCTGCGCCGGGCCGCCGATCTGTTTCGGCCAGCGTTTGATGCCACGCGCGGCGTGGATGGCTGGGTGTCGATGGAAGTCTCGCCGCTGCTCGCCGCGAATACGCAAGGCAGCATTGATGCAGCGGCGCAAATCCACCGCCAGGCCGACCGCGCCAACCTGTTCGTGAAGATCCCGGGTACGCCCGAAGGGGTACCGGCGATCGAGGAATCGATCTTCCACGGCGTGCCGATCAATGTGACCTTGTTGTTCTCCTGCGAACAGTATCTGGCCGCGGCGAATGCGTACCTGCGCGGGATCGAGCGGCGCATCGCGGCGGGCCTCGATCCCAAGGTTGCGTCGGTGGCATCGTTGTTCGTCAGCCGCTGGGACAAGGCAATCGCCACCACGGCGCCGCTGCCATTGCGCAACCGGCTCGGCATTGCAATCGCCCAGCGGACCTACAAGGCGTATCGCGAACTGCTCGCGTCGACTCGCTGGAAAACACTCGAACTGGCCGGCGCCATGCCGCAACGCCTGCTCTGGGCGAGTACAAGCACGAAGGATCCGAATGCGTCCGACACGCTTTACGTCGAGGCGCTCGCGGCTCCGGACACGATCAACACGATTCCCGAGAAAACCCTCAAGGCGTTTGCCGATCACGGTGAGCTGAAGGGCCCGATGGACATCCGTGGCGGCGATTGCGAAAAGACCCTCGACGAATTCACCAAGGCGGGCATCGACACCGTTGCCCTGGCCGCGCAACTGCAGCGCGACGGCGCGGCCTCGTTCGTCAAGTCGTGGCAGGAACTACTCACGCGGATCGCTGAAAAAAGCGCTGCGCTTGCGGCGAAAGGCTGAGTCATGGATGCGCCCGCTACGCCCCACCATTCGTTGACCACGCTGCCGCAATGGCAGGCGCTCAAGCGTCATGCGCAGGATCTGCTTCCACGTCAACTGCGTGACCTTTTCGCCGATCAGCCCGACCGCGGCGAGCGCCTGACCGCCGAAGCGGCTGGGCTTTATCTCGACTTTTCCAAGCAGCGCGTGACCGATGACACCGTGCGCCTGCTGCTCGATCTTGCCGATGCACGCGGTGTGCGTGAGCGACGCGACGCGATGTTTCGTGGCGACCGCATCAACGCCACCGAGGATCGCGCGGTGCTGCACGTGGCGCTGCGTGCGCCTGCGAGCGAGAAGATCGTTGTCGACGGCAAGGATGTCGTGCCCGAAGTCCATGCGGTACTCGACCGCATGGCTGCATTTTGCGCGCGTGTGCGCAACGGCGAATGGACCGGACACAGCGGCAAGCGCATCCGCAACGTGGTCAACATCGGCATTGGCGGGTCGGATCTTGGTCCGGTGATGGCATACGAAGCGTTGCGCCACTACAGCCGACGCGACATGCAGTTTCGCTTTGTCTCGAATGTGGATGGCACCGACTTCATCGAGGCGACCCGAGATTTCGATGCGGCTGAAACCTTGTTCGTGGTCTGCTCCAAGACCTTCACGACGCTGGAGACCCTGACCAATGCGCATGCGGCGCGTGATTGGTGTTTGCGTGGACTTGGCGGCGACGCTCATACCGATGAAAATCGGGCCGTCGCCAAACATTTCGTCGCGGTGTCGACCAATACCGAAGGTGTCGAGAAATTCGGAATCGATCCGCAAAACATGTTCGGCTTCTGGGACTGGGTTGGCGGCCGCTATTCGATGGATTCGGCGATCGGGTTGTCGACCATGCTCGCGATCGGCGCCGACAATTTTCGCGCGATGCTGGCAGGTTTCCACGCACTGGACGACCATTTCCGCAGCGCGCCGTTCGAGCGCAACCTACCGGTCTTGATGGGCCTGATCGGGGTGTGGAACACCGATTTCCTCGATGCGGCAACCGTCGCAGTGCTGCCGTACGCGCAATACCTGAAGCGTTTTCCAGCCTACCTGCAGCAGTTGACGATGGAGAGCAATGGCAAACACGTCACCCTCGACGGGCAGCGCGTCGACTATCAAACCGGACCGATTTACTGGGGCGAACCGGGCACCAACGGCCAGCATTCGTTCTACCAGTTGATCCATCAGGGAACGCGTCTGATTCCCTGCGACTTCATCGGATTTTGTCGCACCCACAACGTGCTGGGCGAGCAGCACGATCTGCTGATGGCGAATCTGTTCGCGCAAAGCGAGGCGCTCGCGTTCGGCAAGACCGCCGAGCAGGTGCGCGCGGAAGGAACGCCGGAAAACCTCGTGCCGCATCGCGTGTTCGAAGGCAACCGTCCGAGTCACACGATCCTTGCCGAAGAGCTGACCCCGCATTCGCTGGGCGCGCTGGTCGCGTTGTACGAGCACAGCGTGTTTGTACAGGGCGCGATCTGGGACATCGATTCCTACGATCAATGGGGCGTGGAGCTTGGCAAGCAACTGGCCAGGCAGACTGCTGCGGAACTCGCCAGCGCATCCGAGCCACCACTGGCGCACGACAGTTCAACCAATGCGTTGATCCGCCGTTACCGAGCAAACAGGACGCCGCGCTGATGGCAACGAAGATCAGTCCACTCGCGGGGAAACCGGCGCAGGCGGCGCAGCTGGTTGATGTCGGCAAACTAGTCGATGCGTATTACGCCATCAAGCCCGATCCGGCCAACCCGGCGCAGCGCGTTGCATTCGGCACCTCGGGTCATCGTGGTTCATCATTCGATGGCAGCTTCAACGAGAATCATATTCTCGCGATCAGCCAGGCGGTGTGCGAATACCGTGCGCAACAAGGCATCGACGGTCCACTGTTCATCGGTATCGATACGCATGCGCTGTCGGTGCCGGCGTTTGAGAGCGCACTCGAAGTTTTGGCCGCAAACGGCGTCGAGGTACGCATTTCCCGAGCGGGTGAGTTCACGCCGACGCCTGCGATATCGCATGCGATCCTGGTGCATAACCGTGGGCGCAAGAATGGACTTGCCGACGGTATCGTGGTGACGCCTTCGCATAATCCGCCCGACAACGGCGGCTTCAAATACAATCCGGTCAACGGTGGCCCGGCCGATACCGCGGTCACCGGCTGGATCGAGAAACGCGCCAACGCGTTGCTTGAAGCGGGCCTCAAGGATGTGCATCGCGTGTCATTCGATCAGGCACGCCGCGCGGCGACAACGCGCGAGCACGATTACCTTGGCCTGTATGTCGCCGACCTTCACAACGTGCTCGACTTCGATGCAATCCGCGCGTCGGGCATCCGCATGGGTGTCGATCCACTCGGTGGCGCAGGCGTCCATTACTGGGCGCGCATTGCGGAAAAATACAGTCTCGATCTTGCCGTGGTCAGCGAAGAGGTCGATCCACAGTTTGCTTTCATGACGCTCGACTGGGACGGCAAGATCCGCATGGATCCCTCGTCGCCGTACGCAATGCAGCGACTGATCGGACTCAAGGACAAGTACGACATCGCATTTGCCTGCGACACCGACCACGACCGCCACGGCATCGTTGCCCCCAGCGTCGGCCTGATGCCGCCCAACCACTATCTCAGCGTCGCGATCGATTACCTGTTCCAGCATCGCCCGCAGTGGAGCGCGCAGGCTGCGGTCGGCAAGACCGTAGTCAGCACGTCGATGATCGATCGCGTCAGTACACGCCTCGGGCGCAGACTTTACGAGGTGCCGGTCGGTTTCAAGTGGTTTGCCGATGGCCTGTTTGATGGCTCGCTCGGTTTCGGCTGCGAGGAAAGTGCGGGCGCGTCGTTCCTGCGTCGCGACGGCGGCGTGTGGACCACCGACAAGGACGGCATCGTGCCGGCCTTGTTGTCCGCGGAGATCAGCGCACGCAGCGGTCGCGATCCGGGTGAGTCGTACCGCGCGCTGTGCGGTGAATTTGGCGACATATTCGCCGATCGCCTCGAAGCCAAAGCGACGACTGCGCAGAAGAAGGCACTGGCGAAGTTGTCGCCGGCGCAGATCGCGACGCGCGAGCTTGCCGGCGACAAGATCACCGGCGTGCTCGACAAGGCGCCAGGAAACGACGCGTCAATTGGCGGCATCAAGGTGATTGCGGACAGCGGCTGGTTTGCAGCGCGCCCATCCGGAACAGAGGACATCTACAAGATTTACGCGGAAAGTTTTCGCAGCAAGGAGCATCTGCACACGATTCTCGATGAGGCGCAGAAGATCGTCGACACCGCTCTCGCTGGCAAGTGAGGAGTTGCGTGCCAACCCTGACGCCCGATCTCCTGCGCAGGATGCACGCATGCTGGCGTGCGGCCAACTATCTCTCGGTAGGGCAAATCTATTTGCGCGCAAATCCGCTGCTGGAGGAAGCGCTGACGCTCGAACACATCAAGCCACGCCTGCTTGGGCACTGGGGAACCACGCCGGGTCTCAATTTCCTCTATGTGCATTTGAACCGGCTGATCAGCCAGCACGACCTCGACATGATCAACATCATCGGCCCCGGTCACGGTGGTCCGGGTCTGGTTGCAAGCACGTATCTTGAAGGCACGTACAGTGAAACCTACCCGGACATCACCCGCGATCGCGAAGGCATGCGAAAGCTGTTCCGGCAGTTCTCGTGGCCGTACGGGATTCCCAGTCATGTCGCACCGGAAACGCCGGGTTCCATCCACGAGGGCGGCGAACTGGGTTATTCGCTCACGCATGCCTACGGTGCGGCGTTCGACAATCCCGATCTGATCGTTGCCTGCATCATCGGCGACGGCGAAGCGGAAACCGGCGCGCTCGCGGCAAGCTGGCATTCAAACAAGTTTCTCAATCCGGCACGCGATGGCGCGGTGCTGCCGATCCTCCACCTCAACGGCTTCAAGATCGCCAATCCCACCGTCCTCGCGCGCATTGGCCATGAGGAACTGGCCGAATTGCTGCGTGGTTACGGCTACGAGCCGTATTTCGTAGTCGGCGACGATCCGATGCTCGTGCACGAACAGCTCGCTACGACGCTCGATGCGATCCTCGTGACCATCCGTGCGATCCAGTCGGCGGCACGCGCTCCGGGTGCGCGAAGTCCTCCACCGCGTCCGCGCTGGCCAATGATCGTGTTTGAAACGCCCAAAGGCTGGACCGGTCCGAAATGTGTCGACGGGTTGCGAGTCGAAGGCACCTGGCGCGCGCATCAGGTTCCGATCGCCGAGTTCAAGAATCCCGAGCATATCCGTCAGCTCGAAGACTGGATGAAGAGCTACGCGCCGCGCGAGCTGTTCGACAAAAACGGCCGCTTCCACGAGGAATTCGCGCGGCTTGCACCGACAGGCACGAGGCGCATGGGCGCCAATCCGCATGCCAACGGTGGTTCGCTGCTGGTACCGCTGGTCATGCCGGATTTCCGCCGCTTTTCGGTGTCGATTTCCGCGCCGGGCAGCGTGAAGGCGGAGCCCACGCGCGTGCTCGGCACATTCCTCGCCGAGGTCATGCGCGCGAATCTGGCGAGCCGCAACTTCCGCCTGTTCGGCCCCGACGAAACCGCGTCCAACCGCCTCGGTGCGGTGATCGAGGTCACCGGCAAGGAATGGATGGCTGACATCGAAGTCGTCGACGTCGACCTGTGCGCCGACGGTCGCGTGATGGAAGTGCTGAGCGAACATCTGTGTGAAGGTTGGCTCGAAGGCTATCTGCTAACCGGACGCCATGGCCTGTTTTCGTGCTACGAAGCGTTCATCCACATCATCGATTCGATGTTCAACCAGCATGCGAAATGGTTGAAGGTCTGCCACCAGATCCCGTGGCGCAAGCCGATCGCCTCGCTCAATTACCTCCTCACGTCGCACGTCTGGCAGCAGGACCACAACGGGTTTTCGCATCAGGACCCGGGCTTCATCGATCACGTCGCAAACAAGAAATCCGACGTAGTGCGCATTTACCTCGCGCCGGATGCGAATTGCCTGCTGTCAGTGACCGACCATTGCTTGCGCAGCTGCAACTACATCAACCTGATCATCGCCGGAAAGGCGCCTGCATGGCAGTGGCTGGATATCGATGCGGCCGCGCGTCACTGCGCCGTCGGTGCGGGCATCTGGGACTGGGCCAGCAACGATGGCGGTGACGAACCGGATGTGGTGATGGCTTGCGCTGGGGACGTGCCGACGCTTGAGACGCTGGCCGCCGTCACGCTGCTGCGCGAATACGTGCCCGACATCCTTGTCCGCGTCGTCAACGTGGTCGATTTGATGGCTCTGCAGCCCCAGTCGGAGCATCCGCACGGCCTCGATGATGTCGCGTTCGACGCGATGTTCACGCGCGACCGGCCCATCGTGTTTGCGTTCCACGGCTATGCCGGGCTGATCCACCGGCTCACTTACCGGCGCCACAATCACGACAACCTGCATGTGCGCGGCTACAAGGAAGAGGGCACCACCACCACGCCGTTCGACATGGTGGTGTTGAACGACATGGATCGTTATCGGCTTGCGCTGGATGCGATTCGGCGGATTCCGCGGTTCAATCATCTGGTCGAGGAGGCAACCCGGCGTCATGACGCAACCATCGCGCGACACAAGGCCTGGGTCAGCGAACACGGCGAGGACATGCCCGAAGTGCGCGACTGGCGCTGGACAGAGGCGTCCGCATGATCTGCCCGCACTGCCGCCGCGAGACCCCGTCGAAAGGATGACATGAGCCCCACCCCGGACATGTCGGTGCTGGCCCTCAACGCGGGTTCGTCCTCGCTGAAATTCGGCGTTTATCGCGTCGGCGCGTGCGCGCATCAAAGGCTGCTTGGGGGCATGTCAGAAATCGTGGATGGGCAACACGGCGCCTTCAGCGTGACCGATGCCGAGGGCCGTGCGCTTGATGGCGGGGCGCAGCCGCCCGGCACGCCGCAAGCGGTTGTAGCGCGCATCGCCGACTTGCTGAGCGCGCACGGTTTGCCCGCGCCGGGCGCAATCGGCCATCGCATCGTGCATGGCGGCGCGCAGTGCCGTGATCACTCCCTGATCGATATCGCCGTCATGCAGCAGCTCGAAGCGGCCAAGGCGTTCGCCCCGTTGCACGTACCGCCCGCATTGGCGTTGATCCAGGCCGCACAAGAACGTTTTCCGGGTATCGCGCAAGTCGCCTGTCTCGACACGGCGTTTCATGCCAGCATGCCGGACCTCGCGCGCACGCTGCCGATCCCACGCGAGTTGCGCGAACGCGGCATCGAGCGCTACGGCTTCCACGGCTTGGCGTGCGAATCGATCGTGCGCCAGCTTGGTGACGCGGTGCCGCAACGGCTGCTGATCGCGCACCTGGGCAACGGCGCCAGCGTGACCGCGGTCGCCAACGGCCGCTCCATCGATACCAGCATGGGGTTGACTCCGAGTGGCGGCGTGATCATGAGTACGCGTTGCGGCGACATCGATCCGGGCGTACTCGCCTACGTCGTTCGCGAACTGGGCTACGACGCGACACAGCTCGAAGCGCTGATCGATCAGCGCGCGGGCCTGCGCGGGATTTCCGGAATCGGCGGCGACATGCGCCAGTTGCACGCGGCGGCTGAATCAAACCCCGATGCGCGACTGGCCATTGCGATGTTTTGCTACTCGGTGCGCAAGCAGATTGGCGCGATGGCCGCGGCGCTCGGCGGCGTCGACCTGCTGGTATTCAGCGGTGGTATCGGCGAAAACGATGCGGCCATCCGCAGCAACATCTGCGACGGCCTGGGCGCTCTGGGCATCGACGGGCCAGCCGAAACAGGCAAGCATGGGGAAGCCGGCCCAAAAGCGTCACTGACGCCGTCGACGCTGCACCGGTCGCACGGCGCGATACGGGTGATGCCAGCGGAAGAAGACGAACAGATCGTGCGACACACCTGGCAATTGGCAACGCATCCGCGCGCGCGTGGATCAGCAGTTGCAGACCGTTCAACCTTTTGACGAGGAAACCCTCATGTCCGACATACCCGACCAGCAATGCATCGACACACTCCGTTTCCTGTCGGTCGACATGGTGCAGAAAGCCGACAGCGGCCATCCCGGCCTGCCGCTCGGCGCGGCGCCGATGGCGTACGTGCTGTGGGACCGCTTCCTCAAATGCAATCCGCACAATCCCGCGTGGGTCGATCGCGACCGCTTTGTGCTCTCGGCCGGACACGGATCGGCCCTGCTCTACAGCCTGCTGTTCATGACCGGCTACGAACTTTCTCTCGACGACATCAAGCAGTTTCGTCAGTGGGGCAGCAAAACGCCGGGACACCCCGAACGAAAGCACACACCTGGCGTCGAAGTGACCACCGGCCCGCTCGGGCAGGGCTTTGCGAATGCGGTCGGCATGGCGATCGGTGAAGCGCAACTGGCGGCGCGCTACAATCGCGACGGGCATGCGATCGTCGACCATCACACCTACGTGCTTGCCAGCGACGGCGACCTGATGGAAGGCGTCGCCTCGGAAGCGGCATCGCTCGCCGGGCATCTCGGGCTGGGCAAACTGATCGTGCTTTACGACGACAACATGGTCACCCTCGCCGCCGGCACGCCGATCACGTTCACCGAGGATCGCGCGGCGCGTTTCGCCGCGTACGGCTGGCACACGACGACAGTCGAGGACGGCAACGATCTGGCCGCGATCGATGCTGCGCTGGCGGGTGCGCGCGTGCAGACCACGCGGCCTTCGCTGATCCTGGTGCGCACGCACATTGGCTTCGGTTCGCCGGAACAGGACAGTTTCAAGGCGCATGGTTCGCCGCTTGGCGAAGCGGATGTGAAGAAAACCAAGCAGAATCTCGGCTGGCCTATCGAGCCGCCGTTCCTGGTGCCCGAGGAAGCGCTCGCGCACATGCGCCAAGCGGTCGCACGTGGCGGCGCAGACGAGGCCGACTGGAACGCGCGCATGGCGGCGTATGCCAAGGCATTTCCCGATCTCGCAGTGGAACTGCAACGCAGTCTGCGCGGCGAACTGCCGCCGGGTTGGGATGCCGACATTCCGGTATTTCCGCCCGACCCCAGAGGCATCGCCACGCGCGAGGCGGGCGGCAAGGTGATGAATGCGATCGCGCCGAGATTGCCGGCCCTGACCGGCGGTTCGGCCGACCTCGATCCTTCAACCAAGACCGCGCTCAAGGGGCTGGGCGATTTCAATCCTCAACCGACTCCTGGCGAGGACGAGCAGGGCTCGGACGGCGGTGGCTGGAGTTACGCCGGTCGGAATCTGCATTTCGGCGTGCGCGAACACGCGATGGGTTCGATTGCCAACGGGCTGGCCGCTCACGGTGGTTTCATTCCGTTTGGTGCGACCTTCCTGATCTTCTCCGATTACATGCGCCCGACCCTGCGCCTCGCCGCTTTGATGGGCGTGCATGTGATCCATGTATTCACCCACGACAGCATCGCGGTCGGCGAAGACGGTCCCACGCACGAGCCGATCGAACAGATCGCGAGCCTGCGCGCGATTCCCAAGCTGACCATGCTGCGCCCCGGCGACGCGAACGAGACCGCCGTTGCGTGGCGCGTCGCAATCGAAACGCGCGATCGACCGGTGCTGTTCGCGTTGTCGCGTCAAGCGGTGCCGACGCTCGATCGCACGCGTTTTGCATCCGCCGAAGGCGTGCGCAAGGGCGCGTATGTGCTGAGCGACGCGAAGGACTCGAAACCCAAACTGATCCTGATTGCGAGTGGTTCGGAAGTCGGATTGATCGTCGCCGCGGCTGAGCGCCTGCAAGGCGAGGGTATCGCGGTACGCTGTGTGTCGATGCCCAGCTGGGACTTGTTCGACGCGCAGACGCAGGCGTATCGCGATTCGGTGCTGCCGCGCGATGTGACTGCGCGGCTTGCGGTCGAGGCGGGCAGCACGCAGGGCTGGCATCGCTATGTGGGCGATGGTGGCGATGTCATCGGGGTGGACAAATTCGGCGCGTCCGCACCGGGTGACGTGGTCCTGAGCGAATACGGGTTCACCGTTGACAACGTGTGCAAGCGCGCAAAGGCGTTGCTCTGAACCAAAGAGGAGCAATGAGGTATGAGCACCAAATTCAAGGTTGGCGATCACGTGCGCTGGAATTCCGAGGCGGGCCACGTCAGCGGCACGATCATCAAGGTGCATACGCGCGACTTCGACTACAAAGGCCATACGCATCGCGCCAGTGCCGAGGATCCGCAGTACGAGATCAAGAGCGACAAGAGCGAGCACATTGCTGCGCACAAGGGATCGGCGTTGAACAAGATCGGCTGAACGCTGCGGCCGTACGACATTGCGTCAGTCGGCCGGGCTTGGCGAGGGTGAGTGAAATCGGGCGCAATCCAATGACCGTCGCTGGCTCTCTCTACCCACTGCTGCCGCCAACGCTTGATTGGCAAGCGGCGAGGACCTATGTACTGGTTGGCAGGGCCATCGCGATCCGCGCGGCCCAGACACCGAGGTCTTGCGATGTCCACTACCCAACAGCCCGTGCCAATCCGCGTCGATTTCGTCTCCGACGTGTCGTGCCCATGGTGCGCAATCGGACTGAAAGCGCTGGAGCAGGCGATCGAGCGGCTGGGCGATGAAGTGGCCGTCGATCTGCATTTCCAGCCATTCGAACTTAATCCGCAAATGCCGCCGGACGGCCAGGACACGACCGAACACCTGGTGCAGAAATACGGCTCGACGCCGCAACAGCTTGCGCACAATCGCGAAGCGATCCGCTCGCGTGGCGCGCAACTTGGCTTCGTGTTCAACCAGCGCTCGCGCGTCTACAACACGTTCGACGCCCATCGCCTGCTGCATTGGGCTGCTCTTGAAGGACGCGAACAGGAACGCGCACTCAAGCATGGGTTGCTGCGCGCCTATTTCACCGACGATGCGGATGTGTCGTCGCACGATGTCCTTGCGCGCATCGTGGGGGAGACTGGCCTGGACGTCGGGCGCGCACAGCGGGTGCTAGCCTCGGACGAGTACGCCGACGACGTCCGCGCGCAGGAGCGTTTCTATACCGAGCGCGGTATTCACGCGGTTCCGGCGGTCATTCTCAATGATCGCGAGCTCGTTTCCGGCGGGCAGCCGGTGGAAATCTTCGAGCAGGCCTTGCGCCACGTCGCGCAAAACACGTGACTGTGTCGAGGCCGCATGGTCGCAAACAGGGGTAGCCTGCGCGTTTGCCGCCTCTGGGGCCATGTCGGCTGCGGCGACGAGTCATCCGGCACGAACGCGACGAAACACGTTCCGCTGACAGTGCATTCGGTTATGGCAGCTTCCAGCCCGCCGAGGATTGGGGTTGGTGCGACGTCGATGAACTGACGTTCGAACCGCTCCGCTGTACTCCGATGTACGCAAGGGCGACGATCAACGTAGAATCTGGATATTGCGACTGATTCCATGTTGCTCTGTCCGATGCGCTGAGACTTTTCGAGAAGTACGTTGCCGATGCTTCGCCGATACCGCCACCGTCGTCGCTGGATCGCTTTTGTCGCGGTCTTCGGCCTGCTGTTTCAGCAGCTCGCCATGGCGTCGTACGTCTGCCCGCATGCAACGGGCGCGACCCCGTCCGCTCTCGCAGGTTCGGCTTCGACCATCGGTGAGATGCCGCCATGCCATGGGCCGGCGGCGACGGATCAGGCCCGCTGCCATCAGCACTGTCACCCCGATGCCACCTCGGTCGATCACGCGCCGGCGCTGGTGGTGCCGCCTGCGATGCTGCCGGCGACAACCTGGCAACGCGGCTTCGCGCTCGCTCATGCATCGTTGGCCAGCGATTCCTCGAGCGAGTTGATCGCGCGTGCGGGCGCGCCTCCGCTGACCATCCAGTACTGCACGTTCCAGATCTAGGCTTCGACCGCGACGTTCGTGGCGCCGCGCAACGCGCGGCACGTTCGTGCCCATGGTCGGAGTTCTCATGTCTGCTTTCATTGATTTTGCACGCCGGGTTCCGGCTCGGACCCGTCGAATCCTTGCCGGATCTCTGGCTGCGTTGACTGTTGCAGCATCGCTGGCGGCAGCCAACGAACCAATACCTTTGACTCTGGACGAGGCGGTGCGCCTGGCCGAGCACGAGGCGCCCATCCTCGACGCCCGACGTGCTGCACTCAGCGCGGCCCGGAATGCCGTGCGTCCGGCCGGCCAATTGCCCGATCCGGTTCTGGTTGCGGGGATCGACAACCTGCCTGTCACCCGCGGCGATGCGTTCAGTCTCACCGACGATTTCATGACCATGCGCAAGGTCGGTGTGATGCAGGAATTTCCGCGTCGGGAAAAGAGGCGGTTGCGCACGGAACGCGCCGAAGCCGATGCTGCGCGCGAAAACGCGCGCCTGATCAACCAGCGTCTGGATGTGGACGAAGCCACCGCCCAAGCCTGGATCGCACGCATGAGCGCGGAACGTCGCCTCGCCTTGTTGCAGGCGCTGCAACCGCGCACCGACATGCAGATTGCTGCGGTCACGGCGCTGCTGGGTGCCAGTCGCGCCTCGGCCGCCGACGGCATTGCGGCGCATGCGCAAAAGGCGATGCTGCATGATCGCATCAGTGAGGCCGAGCGCGAACTTGCCGATGCGCTGGCGGATTTCGCGCGCTGGCTGCCAGACGCAGTCGATCGTCCGCTGGGTGCTGCGCCAGACTGGCTCGATCTGGGCGTGGAGCCCGATGCGTTGCTCGAAATGGCGACGCATCACCGCGAGCTGCTGGTCTACGCCGCCTCCGAGCAGGCCGCCAATGCGGATGTCGCACTGGCGCGCGCGGAAAAACATCCCGACTGGTCGGTCGAGTTCGACTACGCACAGCGCGGTCCGCGCTATTCGAACATGATCTCTTTCGACGTTCGTGTGCCCTTGCCGCTGTTCGCGCGCAATCGGCAGGATGCAACGATTGCGGCGAAGGAAGCGACCGTGGTGCAGATCGAGGCGGAACGCGAAGATGCGCTGCGCATGCACAAGGCCGAACTGCGAAAAAACCTGGCCGCGTGGCATAGCGCGGGAGAGCGCGTGCACCGTTACGAGGGTGAATTGCTGCCGCTGGCCGACGATCGCGCCGCGGCGGCGTTGGCCGCCTATCGCGGCGGCAGCGGCAATCTGCAGGCATCGCTCGGCGCGCTCGACAACGTGATCGAGCAACGTATCGCGTACACCGAGTTGCTCAGAACATTGGCCAGCGCGTGGGCCACGCTCCATTTTGCCTACCCGAAGGAGCACTGACATGGGTCGCTTTACTCTCTCTCTGGGCGTACTGGCAGCGTTTGCCTCGGGCGTCGCGGTTACGTGGTTGGTCATGCATCGCGGCGCGTCCGAGCGCGACGCACCGCCGTCGTCCGCCGTGCTCGTCGGTGAAAAAAAAGTGTTGTACTGGTTTGACCCGATGCAGCCGCAGCAGCATTTCGACCATCCCGGCAAGTCGCCGTACATGGACATGCAACTGGTGCCGAAATACGCCAATGCGACTGCGGGCGACAGCGGCACGCTGCGCATCGATCCACGCGATGTACAGAATCTGGGCGTGCGCACGGCCCGCGCAACGCGAGGAACATTGGCCTCCACGCTACGCGCGACCGGCACCCTTGCGTTCGATGAGCGCGCGGTGGCAGTTGTGCAAAGCCGCGTGCCGGGCATCGTCGAGAAAGTTTTCGTACGCGAGCCGCTCGCTCACGTGAAACAGGGTGAGGCGCTGCTCAGCGTGACTGCGCCGGACTGGACTGCGGCACAGGCGGAATATCTGTCGCTGCGGCATGCGCGGGCGAGCGGTCTTGGTGATCTGCGCGATGCCGCGCGCCAGAGGCTTGTCCTGCTCGGCATGAGCGAGGCGCAGATCCACAGCGTCGATCGCAGCGGCCGGGCGCAGACACTCATCACGATCAGCGCACCACGCGCCGGCGTGATCGGCGAACTGGCTGTGCGCGAAGGCGCGACGGTGGCGGCGGGCGCGCCACTGATGACGATCAACGGTCTCGACACGATATGGATGAATGCGGCGATTCCCGAAGCGCGGGTGGGGCGCGTCCGCGTTGGCGCAGTAGTGAAAGCCGAGCTGCCCGCGTTTCCAGGCGAGACGTTTGACGGCACGATCGATGCGTTGCTGCCGGCGGTCGACGCGACGACCCGTACCTTGACTGCACGCATCGTCTTGGCCAACCCCACAGGTCGGCTTGCGCCCGGCATGTTCGCGCGCGTTGAGATCGCTTCCGCGAACGCGTCCGATACCGTGCTCATACCGAGTGAGGCGGTGATCGCAACCGGCACGCGCAATGTGGTGATCGTCGATGAGGGTGATGGACGCTTCGGCGTACGGCAGGTGCGCATTGGCGACGAGTCCGGCGCGCAGACCGCCATTCTCGAAGGCGTCGATGCCGGCGACAACGTGGTGTTGTCAGGTCAGTTCCTGATCGATTCGGAAGCAAGTCTGAGCGGCACCCTGGCGCGGCTCGAAGGCGGCCATGACGAAAAGGCACAAACAGCACCGGCCGCGCCGCCCGCGCACGCGGAAAAGCAATGATTGCACGTCTCATCCGCTGGTCGATCGGTAACCGCTTTCTGGTGTTGCTGGCGTCGGTGTTTCTCGCCGCGTGGGGCGTTTACGCGTTGCGTCAGACGCCGGTGGATGCCTTGCCCGATCTGTCCGATGTGCAGGTCATCGTGCGCACGAGCTGGGCCGGCCAGTCGCCGCAGATCGTCGAGGATCAGATCACGTACCCGATGTCGGCAACGATGCTGTCGGTTCCCGGCGCCAAGAGCGTGCGCGGCTATTCGTTCTTCGGCGATTCTTATGTCTATGTGCTGTTCGAGGACGGCACCGACTTGTACTGGGCGCGATCGCGCGTTCTTGAATACCTCAACCAGATCCAGTCGCGGCTACCCGCCGCGGCGCGCACTGCGCTTGGTCCGGACGCAACCGGCGTCGGCTGGATCTACGAGTACGCCCTGGTCGATCGCAGCGGCCAGCACGATCTGTCCGAGTTGCGCGCGTTGCAGGACTGGTTCCTGCGTTACGAATTGAAGAGTGTGCCGGGCGTGGCCGAAGTCGCGAGCGTCGGCGGCATGGTGCGTGAATACCAGATCGTGCTCGATCCAGATTTGTTGCGCGCGTATGCGGTGACGCAGGCCCAGGTTATCGATGCCGTGCAGCGCGCCAACGCTGAAGTTGGCGGCTCCGTGCTGGAACTGGCTGAAGCGGAATACATGGTGCGCGCGAGCGGCTACCTGAAATCGCTGGACGATTTCCGCGCGATTCCTATTCGTACCGGCGCCGGCGGCGTGCCCGTACTGTTGTCGGATCTGGCCCGCATCCAGCTCGGTCCGGCCATGCGACGAGGCATTGCCGACCTCGACGGCGAAGGCGAAGTGGTTGGCGGCGTGATCGTGATGCGATCGGGCAAGAACGCGCAAGCCACGATTGCCGCCGTCAAGGCGAAACTTGCAAGCGTGCGCGGAAGTCTCCCAACTGGCGTCGAGGTGGTCGAGACCTATGACCGGTCGCAGCTCATCGGGCGCGCCATCGACAACCTGAGCGGAAAATTGCTGGAGGAATTTCTGGTTGTCGCGCTGGTGTGCGCGCTATTCCTGTTTCATCTGCGCTCGGCTCTGGTCGCGATTGTGGCGTTGCCGCTGGGGGTGCTGATCGCGTTCATCGTGATGCGAGCGCAGGGCATCAACGCCAACATCATGTCGCTCGGCGGCATCGCGATTGCGATTGGCGCAATGGTCGATGCGGCGATCGTGATGATCGAGAATGCGCACAAGCACCTGGAGGCATGGCAACACGCGCATCCGCACGAAATTCTCTCCGGCGAGCAGCGCTGGCGCCTGATCACCGATGCGGCAGTCGAAGTGGGGCCTGCGCTGTTCTTCAGTCTGCTCGTGATCACATTGTCATTCGTGCCGGTGTTCACCCTCGAAGCGCAGGAGGGACGCCTGTTCGCGCCTCTCGCCTTTACCAAAACCTATGCGATGGCGGCGGCTGCGGGCCTTTCGGTGACCCTCGTGCCGGTGCTGATGGGCTACTGGATTCGCGGACGCATTCCCGAGGAGCGCGCCAATCCGCTCTCGCGCGGACTGATCGCGGTGTATCGCCCATCCCTCGACGCGGTGCTGCGCCATCCAAAAACGACCTTGATCGTTGCCGCGCTGCTGCTGCTGGCGACCGCGTGGCCGATCAGTCGGCTTGGCGGTGAATTCCTGCCGCCGCTCGATGAAGGGGACGTTTTGTACATGCCGACCGCGCTGCCCGGTCTGTCTGCGGGTAAAGCGGCGCAGATAGTGCAGCAGACAGACAAGATGATCCGCTCGGTGCCCGAGGTCGCGAGCGTGTTCGGCAAGATCGGTCGCGCCGAAACGGCTACCGATCCGGCTCCGCTCGAAATGATGGAAACCACGGTGCGTTTCAAGCCGCAGGAGCAGTGGCGACCCGGCATGACCCGGGAAAAGTTGCTCGCTGAACTCGACCGCACCGTGCATCTTCCCGGACTGACCAACCTGTGGGTGCCGCCAATCCGCAATCGCCTCGACATGCTCGCGACTGGCATCAAGAGTCCGATCGGCATCAAGGTGCAAGGCAACGATCTGGCCACCATCGACAAGGTTGCGGCCGAAATCGAACGTGTCGCGAAAACGGTGCCGGGCGTCACCTCGGCGCTGGCCGAACGTCTCACTGGTGGCCGCTATGTCGATGTCGATATCGATCGTGCCGCCGCCGCGCGTTACGGCCTCAATATTGCCGATGTGCAAGGCATCGTTGCAGCCGCCATTGGCGGCGAGTCGATCGGCGAAGTCGTCGACGGACGTCGCCGTTTCCCGATCAGCGTGCGCTATCCGCGCGAGTTGCGCGACAACGTGCAGAAACTGCGGGAGCTGCCGCTACAGACCGCCGCTGGCGCGCAGATTGCGCTTGGCAGCGTCGCCCATATCGGCATCAGTGATGGGCCGCCAATGATAAAGAGCGAAAACGGCCGTCTGTCGGGCTGGATCTATGTCGACCTCAACGGTCGCGATCTGACCTCGGCGGTGCGCGACCTGCGCGAGCGGATCGCGCGTGATGTCGTGCTGCCGCCGGGTATTTCCGTCGCGTGGTCCGGTCAGTTCGAATATCTCGAACACGCACTGGCAAAACTGCGTGTGGTCATTCCGGCGACGCTGGTCATCATCTTCGTGCTGCTGTTTCTCACCTTCGGACGCCTGGACGAGGCAGCCTTGATCCTCGTGACACTCCCGTTCGCCTTGATCGGCGGATTCTGGTTCATCTACCTGCTCGGCTATGCGATGTCGGTGGCGACGGTGGTGGGTTTCATCGCGCTCGCCGGCGTATCAGCCGAGTTCGGCGTAATCATGCTGCTGTATCTGAAACACGCGTGGCAGCGGCGTCTGGACGCCGGCGGCGAATCCCCAACTTCGGTCGCGCTTGACGCAGCAATCCGGGAAGGTGCGGTACAGCGCGTGCGGCCCAAGGCGATGACGGTTGCGGTCATCGTTGCGGGCCTGCTGCCGATCATGCTCGGTCACGGCTCCGGGTCTGAAATCATGCAGCGCATTGCGGCGCCAATGGTCGGCGGCATGTTGACCGCGCCGCTGCTGTCAATGCTCGTAATCCCGGTGCTTTATCGCGTCCTGCGCGAGCGTGAAATCCGACGCCGGCTATCGTGACGCGTGCGTGGATCGGTAGCTCGCGTTGGATTGCGGCAAGCCTTGCGCAGCTTTGCCGATACGAGATTTCGGTGCTCATTCGTTCTTGATCGGATGACCGCCAAACTCGTTGCGCATCGACGCCAGCAACTTGTCCGCGAACGAGTCGCTGTCGCGCGAACGCAGACGTTCGATCAGTGAAGCGGTAATCACGGGCGCGGGTACGTCGAGGTCGATTGCTTCGCTCACCGTCCAGCGTCCTTCTCCGGAATCTGCGACAAAGGGTGCGATTCCATCGAGGGTCGGGTTCTTTCCCAGCGCATCGGCGGTGAGGTCCAGCAGCCACGAGCGCACCACGCTGCCGTAGCGCCAGATCTGCGCTACCTGGTGCAGATCGAGCTTGAAATCCTTCTTGTGCTCGAGAATGGAGAAGCCTTCGGCATAAGCTTGCATCAATCCGTACTCGATGCCGTTGTGGACCATCTTGGTGAAGTGGCCGGAGCCGACCGGGCCGACATGGCCCCAGCCCTTGTCCTTGCCGGGAGCCAGCGTTTCGAAGATCGGGCGCAGGCGTTCGACCACCGCATCATCGCCGCCGATCATCATGCTGTAGCCCTCGGCCAGACCCCACACGCCGCCGCTGGTGCCGCAGTCGACATAGTGAATGCTCTTGTCGGCGCCGAGTTTTGCGCGACTGAGCGTGTCCTTGTAGTTGGAATTGCCGCCGTCGACGATGGTGTCCCCGGACGACAGCAGGGTGAGGAGATCGGCGACCGTGCCGTCGGTGATTTTGCCGGACGGCACCATCATCCACAGCGTGCGTGGCGCCTGAAGTTTTCCGACCAACGCGGCAAGGGTGGGGGCCGATTCCGCACCGTTGTCCTCGATCGACTTGCGCGCTTCGGGTTTGGGATCGAATCCGATGATGCGATGGCCGCCGCGCACAAGCCGTTGCGTCATGTTGGCGCCCATGCGCCCAAGACCAATGATGCCCATGTCCATGATTGTCCACTCCAATAGGTTAAGGAAAAACGTGCGCAGACGTTTTCTGCACGACGCCTTGATGCGTGGAGATCGCCGCAGTTACAGCCAGCCGCCGTTGAAACCGGCACGGCGCAAACCACTAACGATGTAAGGGCAACCACGCATCAGGCGCCATACGGTTCCATCGAGATGGTTTTCTATCATCAACACGGTCGGACCCAGATTCAGTCCGTAGTGCCAAGGCGATACCCAGCCGGCCGCCGAATCGGGATTGCCATCGTAGGTCGGATTGAAGGTGGCTTTGAAGCCGTATCGATGCTGATCGTGCAACTGCAGCGTATGCGTGCAATGGTGAATCGCCGGCAACACGATCTCCGGTGCAAACGGCAACGATGCGACCACCGCCCACGGGGCGAGCGTGCCGTCATCAATCCCAAGCGGAGCGCCGCGACCTTCGTAGTCGTAGAAATAGCGCTCGATACCGTCGATGCGGCGCTTGTCCGGACCCGGACCGTCACTGGCGGTAATGCCCCACGAGCGTTCGCCATAACCCTTGAATCCGAGCGGATTGTCGATCGCGTATCGCTGCTGCACGAGCGTCGCGCGACGGCTGTTCTCGAAATAATCGATGCCCTTGCCACGCATGAACTCGTCCTGGATACCGCGAAAATCGATCCACGCGTGAGAGAGCTGATGGGTGAACAGCGGTGCGCAGTAGAGGTAATCGATATCGTAAAGGCGCTTCCATTCGTAAGTGGAGGCCCACGCGGCGTAGGCGTTGGGCAGTAACGCATGAGTCGGCGATCCGAGCGCCAGCACATACATCAGCAGGCCTTCGTCATAGCCTTGCCAGCGATGCGGGATAAACCCGCTTTCGGGATGCCAGCCGTGACCGATGGTGCCATCGGCGGCCTGCGCCCATCTCCAGTCCGCGCGGCAATAGAGCGCATCGGCACTCTCGCGGATCTCGCGTTGATCGGGCGTATCGGCCCGAAAATATGCCGCCACGGCGAGCATGCCGGCGAGCAGGAAAGCGCTGTCGACCGTCGACAATTCCGACTGCCATGCGCGGCGCCCGGTCTGCATGTCGAGAAAGTGATAGTAGAACCCGCGATAGCCGGTGGCGTCCGCTTCTTCGCCCTGCGCGCTGTCGCGGAAGAAGCGCAAGGTCGCCAGCGTCCGCGCGATGGCTGCGTCTTCGCTCATCCAGCCGCTTTCGACCGCAACCGGATAACAGGTCAACGCCAGTCCGGTTGCTGCAATGCTCGCGGGCCAGTTCGGCGCCGTCTTGTCGACGATCAGGCCATTTTGCGGATTGGCTTCGTGGTTGAAATACGCGAACGCCCGGCGCTGCAGGCGGCGCAATTCCGACGTATCCGAAACCTGTGCGCGCATTGTGAGAGTCCTTTGAGTCGATCAGGTAACTTCGTGCCGCGATGCCGATTCCATTGTGCAACGCATGCGTTTTTCAGTCACGCGGCGACCGGCGGCCCCGCAGCATCAGCCACGCCGCACCGACCGCGGCGCATGCGATGACGACTCCACTCCAGCCCCAAAGGTTCGCCCGCGCGATGTCGAACGCCATTGCCGGATCGATCTGGCGGAATGCGTCCCGCATCGGCAATCCGAGCAGGGAAGCCACTTGCGCAACGGCTTGCAGGTAGAACGCGTATGCGGCGGCGAGCGCGACGCAGACGACCGCAATCGCCGCGCCGACCGGTCGCTGTGCGTAGCCGTGTTTGCGCAACACCCACGCGATCAGTGCGGCGACGATGAAGGCAAATGGCGCCAGCGGCCCGCGGCTGTACAGCGATAGCAGGCACCAGACAGCGCCGGCCGCAAGCGCGCACATCAAGGCCGTCGCGATGCCGAGCGCATGGTTGCCGGCAGAGGTGGAGCGAGGTTTGGCGACTGACGACATGCGGATGATTCCGGCGGAGCTACCACGAGCGATGATAACGGTGATCGCTGCATGGCATGCAAAACTGCGCTGCGCGTAGATGAAAAGCAGTTCCTCCGGCAGGTTCACCGCCGTGGCCTCGCACGTTGATGAAAGCTAGGCTGGCTATTGGATTGCGTCGTTTTCGCCCAACATCCACGCCTGCGCAAAGTGGCGAAAGCCGACATGCGGGTAATAGTTTTCAGCCGCAGGTGCGGCGAGCAGCAACAGCTTTGCCCGCGGTGCGGCGGCCTGGGTCTGCCGGATCAATTCCTTGCCGATGCCTTGTCGCTGATGCGATGCGCGCACCGCGAGGTCGGCCAGATAGGTCGTCCACACAAAATCAGTCACGCAGCGCGAGATGCCAACGAGCACTTCGCCGTCCCATGCGCTGACGATCAGGTTTGCATTGTCGAGCATGGCCGCGAAACGATCTTCGTCATCGATTGGGCGGCGCTCGCCGAGGGTGGATGCGCGATAAAGATCGCGTGCTTGCGCCAGGCCGGGTGGGTCATCGTTGCGATAGGCGATCACCGTGCTGCCCCCTTGTTTTCAAGTAGCGCACGCACCGATGCGGGCAATGGTGCATCCAACGCGAGATCGTGCGCGGGTTCGGCAGACCCATAGAGCGTGCGTTGCGGTATCACGCCAGCCCAGTGCGACAACCCCAGATCGGCCGCGTCATCCTTGACGTCACCGCTGCGGATTTTCGCGCTGGCATCCTCGATCGCGAAACGCAGCACGTGAGTGGCAGCCAGTTCGGTGCGGTCGGCCGGGCGCGATTCGCTGGCGCGCCCGGGAATCAATGCGTCGACAAAGCGCGCGAGCGCTTGCGCTTTTTCATCCACGTCGCTGACCAGAGTCGCGCGACCGAAGGCCACCACCGATCGGTAGTTCATCGAATGATTGAAGTGCGAGCGCGCGATCACCAGGCCGTCGACATGCGTCACGCTGACGCAAGCGGCGATGCCTGTGGCGAGCTGGTTCATCAGCCGGCTCGCAACCGAACCGTGCAGGACCAGCGTGTGCCCGTCACGCGCGTACAGCATCGGAATCACGAATGGCTGGCCAACGCTGCAGAAGCCGACATGCGCAATCATTCCCGCATCGAATATCGCGTGCACGGTCGCGTGGTCGTAGTGCGCACGCACCTTTGTGCGTTCGACGCGATGGCGGGCATTTTTTTGTGGCGAATCGGCTTTTGCAGACATGGATCGTTTCCTGTGCCACAGCAATAACGTACCCTACGACCGGAATATTGGTACCATAAAGCCCCACATTCCTCGGTAGACATGGGGCCAATCGTGTATCTCGATCTGGATGGACAAGGCGCGCGTTATGCGCAACTGATCCGTGCGCTCAAAGGCGCGATCCTCGATGGCCGCCTCGTCGCTGGCGCGCGCCTGCCGGCGAGCCGCACGCTCGCGCGCGAACTCGCCATGTCGCGCAATACGGTGCTCGCCGCGTACGAGCAATTGCAGGCCGAGGGTTTTCTGCTCGGACGCGTCGGCTCCGGCAGTTTCGTCGCCAACGTGGGTCACGCAGCTCCGCAACGGCGCGCCGTGCCAAGCCTGATCGCACCGTTGTCGGTGTTTGCGCGGCGCGCGCTTGCCAACACAGATGGCCGCGGCATCCCCGGTCACCAGCATGCGGATCTGCGCTACAACCTGCAATACGGAGTGCCGTTGGCCAATCCATTGCTGGCCAGCGTGTGGCGGCGCGAAGTGAGCCGCGCTGCCGAGCATGCGCAGTTCGACTATCCCGACCCGCAGGGCTTGGCGGCATTGCGCGCGCAGATTTGCGATTACCTCGCGCGCCGCCGCGGCGTGCCGGCCTCACCCGAGGATGTGTTGATCGTCTCTGGCACGCAACAGGCGTTTGCGCTTGCCGCGCGCGCGTTGCTCGATGTGGGCGACACGGTCGTGCTTGAAGACCCTCACTACCGCGGCGCGCGCCAGGCGTTTGCTGCGCATGGCGCGCATGCGCGCGGCTGCCGTGTCGATGCCGACGGTCTTGTTCCGGCCGCGTTGCCCGCCGCTGCGCGGCTGGCGGTGGTGACGCCATCCCATCAATTTCCAACGGGTGCGCTGCTGCCGCTGCCGCGCCGCATAGAATTGCTCGATTGGGCGGCGCAACGGCGCGCGTGGTTGATCGAGGATGACTACGACGGGGAATTCCGCTACGGCGGAAGGCCGCTGGCAGCGCTCAAATCGCTCGATCGCGATGGGCGCGTCATCTACATTGGAAGTTTTTCCAAGGCGCTATTCCCCGCCTTGCGTCTGGGTTACATGGTGTTGCCACCGGCGCTTCGCGATGCATTTGTCGCGGCGAAATGGCTGGAGGATCGCGGCTGCAGCGCGCTGGAGCAGGCCGCGCTCGCACGCTTCATGGCTGAAGGCGGTTTCGAACGCCATCTGCGTCGCGCAGCTGTCGCATTGCGCGCGCGGCGTGCGGCGATGTTGCGCGGACTGGAGCGCCACGCTGGCGATGTGGTGGAGGTCGTCGACTCCAACGCGGGCATGCATCTGACCGCGTGGCTGACTCGTGCGAACCATGGCGACTGCGAGCGCCTGGTGGCGCACGCGCGCACACGTGGACTGGGCCTTTACACGGTTGTGCCTTATTGTCTCAAGACGCCGCCGCGGCCAGGACTCGTGCTCGGCTATGCCGGCCTGCCTCCAGCCGATATCGACGCGGCGATGCGCTTGTTTGGAAAGTGTCTGCGCGAGACAGGACTCAAAACCGGGGAAAGTAATTACGCGGGCGGCGCAAGGCGCGATGCTCTTGATCCGACCGTTCACGCAAGGGCATCGCGGCTGCCGCCGCTCCCACCGTAGTCTTTGTCGTCATGGGTGGGGACCCGAATAGCGAGTAGACCGGACCAGGTCGTACGTCAATTGAAGCCGACATCGCGCGCCTCCATATGATCGGCACGAAGTAGATGCTCGATTGCGCATTGCATAATGATCGACCGATTTCTTGCGCTTGCCAAATCAGGGATCCCATGGGCAGTTACAGCCAGACGTCCGAACCGATTCGCCTCGAGCGTGACTGCGCGGCCGTCATGGTTCCGCAGGGCGACGTCGTGACCTTGCCCGCCGGCCAAATCGGTTATCTCACGCAGGCGCTCGGCGGCAGTTTCACGGTCTATGTCGAGGGCAACTTGTTCCGCATCGCGGGAATGGACGCCGACGCGCTGGGCAAGCAGCCGCCGGCCGCGCTCGAACTTGCGGTGGATGCGGCCGATGCCGATGTCGAGAAGCTTGTCTGGCAGCAACTGCGAACCTGTTTCGATCCGGAAATACCGATCAATATCGTCGAACTCGGCCTCGTCTACGATTGCGATCTCGAACGCCTCGACGATGGCCGGCGCAAGGTCAACGTGCGCATGACGCTGACCGCTGCCGGTTGCGGCATGGGCGAAATTCTTGTCGATGACGTGCGCACGAAACTGGAAATGATCCCCACGGTTGCCGAGGCCGATGTCGATCTGGTTTTCGATCCGCCGTGGAATCAGACGATGATGTCGGAAGCTGCACGCCTCGAAACCGGCATGATGTAGGCAGGGCGCTGCAACCCGAAAAGGGATGGCTGCGCAGCTTGTTAACACGAGACGCTGCGTATTATTTACGGCCGCCGTTAGGTTGCGGCGATTCCCTGGAGCTGCCATGAAACCCCGCTTGCACCTGATCGCGCTGATCCTCTTCTTCATCTGTCTGGGGTACGACCTCGTCGTCTGGGGCGCATTGCCGCAGTTTCCCGGTGTCGGCGCGTCCATCACCGCCTCGGCGCAGCGCGAGGCGCCGCTGGCGCTCGCTTACATCACGCTTGGGGGCCTTGTCGATGCCGCGGTTCCGTCTCTGCAGACGTTCGGCGCGCAGCGTTTGACCGCAGCCTTTGGCGACGGGTTTGCGCGTATCAGCGAAGATCCCGAAGTGGCGATGGATCTGATTTTCAATACGACATGGAACGCGGCGCATCGCTGGCTCAAGACGATGTACTGGGCAGTTCCTTTCTTCTTTGTGTTGAGTCTGCTGCTGTGGTGGCGACGCCCGCGCCAGGTGAGCACCCTCGCGCATCGTCGCTGAAAGCGTCGGCGCGTTCTTATCGGCGTTTTTTTATTGCGCTGCGGCGGCTCCGTCCGCACACGCTGCAACCGCACCTGCTGCAAGCTTCAGGCGGCTTACTTTCGAGTGTGCCGCAGCGCAACGTGACAACGCTACAGGAATGCGCAGGTGTCCGATATTCATGCGGCGGTCATCCTTGCTCATTGCCCTAGCACGGGTGTAGGGTCCGCCGGTTCTTGGGGCACTCCCTTGGGAACCGGTACCTGGATATCGGGTGGGTACACCCGAAAAATCTCGCAACAACAATTCTGACGCCAGGCCATGAGAGGGGCCCGACGACGGGATGGATGCGACCGGGGGGCAACGAAGCTTGCGAATGGCGCCGCGGATGGTCCGCGGCGTTTTTCCATCTCATGCTGGGGGTATTCAGTGAATTTCAGTTCAAGCAATGCTTGTTTGAAGACGGCTCTGATGACGGTTCTTGCGGTCACGGCGACTGCCGCGTTCGCACAGAATGTCGTAACCGACGCCCAAATTCAGGCGCAAGCCCAAGCCCAAGCACAGGGGCCGCAGATCAATCCGTACTCGCCCGCCTATGGCCATCCGTATCGTCATGGTGTGATGCCGACGATGGAAGTCCACGCGAAAATGTCCGAATGGGCAGCTTCGCACGCTGCGGTATTCAACAACACCAATGCGGCGACCGGAACGCAGACCCTGTCCTACGGTGGCGGCGTCAATGGCATCGGTGTGCAGAGCGGTCATTCAAAGGTTTACATCATTTTCTATGGCACCCAGTGGGGCACACAGAGCACCGACGCGAATAGCAACCTGACCTTCTCCAACGATGCCTACGGCGGCGCGGCGAAAGCGCAGATGATGTTCAAGGGTATCGGCACCGGCAACGAGTTGTGGTCGGCGGAGTTGACGCAATGGTGCGATGGTTCAGGCGTCGCCAACGGCGCAACCAGCTGCCCTGCTCCGGGTACTGCGGGCGTCAATTACATTCCTTACCAGTCCGGCGGCGTGCTGTCCGGCGTGTGGTACGACAATTCGGTCGCCTCGCCCTCCAGCGCCACGGCCGCGCAGCTTGCCAGCGAAGCCGTCAAGGCAGCCGCTCATTTCGGCAATACCACCGCTGCATCCAACCGTTACGCCTATTACATCATCATGTCGCCAAAAGGCACGAACCCCGATGCCTATCAGGGTAAGTACTGCGCATGGCATGACTTTACGACGTCGTCGTACGGTGATCTGGCGTACAGCAACCAGCCGTACAACATGGACTCGGGCGCCGGTTGCGGCGTGAACTTCGTTAATTCCGGCACGGCCGGTCAGTTGGATGGCTACACCATGACGCTTGGACACGAGTGGCATGAAATGATGTCCGACCAGAACCCGGCAGGTGGCTGGACCAACCATACCGGCAGCACCTACAACGGCCAGGAAAATTCCGACGAATGCGCATGGATTGCAGCCGGTTCAACCGGTGGTGCAGCCAACGTTGTGATGGGCAACGGCACCTATACCGAGCAGGCGAGCTGGTCCAACGACACCAATTCGTGCGCGATCTCGCACGCGATTGTTGGCGGCACCACGGGCAACGTCGCCCCGGTCGCGAACTTCAGCTTTACCACCAGCAGCCTGGTCGCAACCTTCACCGACAGCTCAACCGACAGCGATGGCAGCATCGCATCGCGCGCGTGGACCTTCGGCGATGGCGGCACCTCGACCGCGACCAACCCAAGCCACACCTACGCCGCAGCAGGCACCTACAGCGTTGCGCTCAAGGTGACTGACAACGGCGGGTTGACCAACACCAAGACCTCCTCGGTGACGGTCACGAGCAGTGGCGGTGGCAATGTGTTGCAGAACGGGGTGGCAGCGACGGGCCTCGGTGCAAGCACCGGCAATTCCGTTACCTACACGATGGTGGTTCCGGCGGGCGCAACCGGCCTCAAGTTCGTCAGCTCCGGCGGTACCGGCGATGGCGACATGTACGTGAAGTTCGGTTCAGCCCCGACCACGTCCACCTATGACTGCCGTTCGTGGGTCACGGGCAACAACGAGACGTGCTCGATCGCTACTGCACAGGCAGGCACGTACTACGTGATGATGTACGCGTACTCGACCTTCTCCGGCGCGAGCCTGACCGGCAGCTATTCGACCGGCGGTGGCGGTGGCAGCGTGTTGACCAGCGGCGTGCCGGTGACTGGCGTCTCGGCGGCGTTGAACTCATGGTCGACGACGTACACCATCGTCGTTCCCTCGGGCAAGACGAACCTGACCGTGACCACTTCCGGTGGTACTGGTGATGGCGACCTGTACGTGCGTCTGGGTTCGGCACCGACCACGACTACTTACGATTGCCGTCCCTACCTGACCGGCAACAACGAGTCGTGTTCGATCACGCCGACAGCCGGGACGTACTACATCCGCGTCTACGGTTATTCAGCAGCCGCGGGCATTACGCTCAAGGCGACGTATTCGCCGTGATGATCTAGCGAAACTCAAAGCCAGGATGGCCCAAGCGGCGGCGGAGAAATCCGCCGCCGTTTTTTTTGGCGCATGCAGCGACGCTTGCGCACAGCCTTGCGCAGTGCCAGCCCAATCGGGTGAAGGCGCACGCCATCGATTGGTCAATGTCAGCGCTCCCGCGCAAGTGCGGTGCATCCTCGACGTGGCTGCACTTGGCGACATTCCCCCTGCTGAACGACCGACGCGTCCATCGGCCGCCCATTGCGTGGCACGCGCTAGACTCAAGCCCTTGCTGCGCGGATGAGCGACCTTGTTCAAGCGACATCCAATCCTGTTCACGGTCATTGCCATCATCGTGCTGGTGCCACTGGCAGCGGTTGTATTCATCGCCACGTTCGACTGGAACCGCGCGCGCCCGTGGCTGCAGAGCCGCGTCGGCGCTGCGATCGGACGCAGCGTGGAGATTGGCGATCTGGCGGCATCCTGGCACTGGCGACATCGCTTGGAAGGCGTTGATACATGGTCGCCAGGTCTTGGCGTCAACGCGCGCAACGTCCGCATCGGCAATCCGCCATGGGCAAAAATGGCGCAATTCGCTGAGCTTGCCGGGATCGACGTCGAGCTTCGTCTGTGGCCACTGCTGTCGCATCGAATTTCGATCGCCTCCGTGCATCTGATGCATCCGTCGCTGAATATTGAACGACGCAAGGATGACAGCAACAACTGGACCTTCGCGCCGTCTTCCAACGCCGCGCCGTCCACATGGACACTGGATATGGACCAGATCGATTTCGATGCCGGCGAGGTGGCCATTGCAGATGCGGTGCGTGACTTGAAACTGCATGTGCAGATCGCGGCGCTGGATGCGCCGGTTGCTTTCGATCAACGCATGCCGAGCGACAATCCGAGCATTCGTCGTGGAGTCATCCAGCGTGTCGGTGGCGCTGCCGCGCAGCGCTTGCGTGCGGCGGGCGAAGAGGGTGCTGAACACGCCGCCGCGCGCAACCGCGCAGGACCGCTGCCTTATGTATTTGGATGGACCGCAAGCGGCACTTTGCACGGCGCGAAGGTGACGGGCGACGGGCGCATGGGCGGAGTGATGGCGTTGAAGGATGATCGGCATCCGTTTCCCGTGCGCGCCGATTTGGAAGTGGGAGCGACCCAGATCGCGTTGACAGGAACGATCACAGATCCCGCTAGTCCGGACGCGATCGACATGCGCTTGTGGATCAGCGGGCCGAATCTCGCCGAGTTGTACCCGATTGCCGGGCTCGCGTTGCCCAATACAGAGGCCTACGCGATGGTCGGTCGGCTGGCCGGACGTTTCCATCCACATCATTCGTTGTTGCGCTATGAGGACTTCACCGCGCGCGTTGGCGCAAGCGACCTCAATGGCAGCTTGACCTACAAATCCGGAGAACCGCGCGCGCTGCTGACCGGCGACGTCAAGTCGACCCTGCTCCAGTTCAAGGATCTGGGCGCGCTGGTCGGCGTCGACCGCAACGCATCGGCGAAGTCAGACCGCGTGCTGCCGAGCGAGACGTTCGATGTCGAGCGCTGGCATGCCATGGATGCAGACGTGCGTTTCACCGGCAAGCGTGTGATCCGCGAAAAGCAATCGCCGATCAGCGATGTTGATGCGCGGATCCGGATGCGCGACGCGGTGCTGACGCTCGATCCACTGCATTTCGCGATGGCGGGCGGAACCGTCGCCGCTACGCTGCGTATCGACGCGAATGCGAAGCCGCCCAGAGGGACGCTTGCACTCGATGCTCACAAGCTGCAGTTGCACCGCCTGTTCGAAAACGTCGCTGGTCTGGCGAGCGGCCTCGGCAATGTCGAAGGCAGCTTCAAGCTTGCCGGCAACGGCAACTCGATCGCCGCCCTGCTTGGATCGTCAGATGGCTCGTTGAAGGCGCTGATGATCGACGGCAAGGTCAGCGAAAAATTGATGGAGGAAGCGGGTCTCAACGTCGCCAATATCCTTGCTGCCAAGCTAACTGGCGATCACCAGATTGGCATTGACTGCGCAGCCGCCGATTTCACGGCGAAGAAGGGCGTGTTGCATGCAAATCTGTTCGTCTTCGATACCGACAACGCGCTGATTGATATCGAGGGCAACATCCGGCTCGATGACGAACGCATCGAACTTGTTTTGCATCCCCACACCAAGGGCTTGCGCGTGTTCTCGCTTCGCTCGCCGTTGCACGTCGATGGAAATTTCAAGAAAGTGCAGATCAGCGTCGACAAGAAGTTGCTACTGGCGCGTATAGGCGGGGCGATCGGACTGGGTCTGGTGGCGGCGCCACTGGCTGCGCTGGCCGCTTTGATTGCGCCACGCGACGATGCGCAAAAAAGCTGCGCGCCGCTGCTCGCGCAGTTCAAGCCAGCGGCACGCAAGCGCTGACTTGATGGGTGTGGAAACTCGGTCAGAAATGCGCGCTGCGATCACCGCTCCGTCGTCATGAAATAGCCGCTTCAAAGCGGTTCGCATCGCGATTCTTGCGCACGCGCGACGGATCCCAGATGCGCCCGTTCATCGCGATGTAGACGCCATCGGGCAAAGTTTGCACCGCGCCGACTGCGCAACCGATGTTGAACACCGCGTCGGAACCCTTGAACAACGCCGGATTGAGCGCGCCGGTCAGCACGATCACCTTGCCGCCGATGCCCGCCAGCGCCTGTGCGGTCTCCACCATCGTGTCGGTGCCGTGCGTGACGAGGACGTGCCGGTGCGGCTCGCCCTCAATCGCTGCACGGATCGACTGGCGATCATGATCATCCATATGCAGGCTGTCCATGCGCAGCACCGGCACGACATCGAAGGTGAAGGCGACGCCCAGCGCCTGCAGGATGTCGCCAATCTGCGGTTCGCCAATCTGAAAGGTCGACTTGTCGTCGAAATAAATCTTGTCGATGGTGCCGCCGGTGGTGACGATGACGAGATGCTGCATGATGGTTTCCCGCTGCGCGCGGCACGCGGCCGCTCAAGAAGAGCGATTGTCGACGAGTGCCGCCACAGCGTCCATCTCCGGATCGCCGCGCGAGGGGTCACGCCCGCACCGTGCGCATCACCACCAACGCGTAGGATTCGAGATCACCATACGCGCGGCGGTGTCACGAAGGCGCGGAGTGGCGCTCCCGTCACTTTCCGGACAGCACGTGCTCTCTGGAATCGAGCCACTGAACATCGACGTTGGCGATGCGGCCGCTGGTGGCAGCGGTTCCGCGAAAAATCGGCCAGATGAAATAACCGGTTCGCTGTGCGGGAAAGCGGTCGTATGAAAACGGGTTGTTGCAATAGAGTTTCGTCAGATCGAGGCTGCCCGGTGCAGGCCCGATCGGGCACGCGTAGTCATCCGCATAGCTTTTCGAGAATGTGAAGAGTTGTCCGCTTTCGCGGTCCTTGATCGTGTACGACAGTTCGGCGCGATCGGTGACTGTCAGAGCGATGTCGTACCAGCGATCAGGTTGCAGTGGCTGGGCAAGATTCGCGGCGCAATCGACCTTGGCCTTGGCCATTTCCTCGACGAAGATCTGGCCGCCGGTCGTCAAGTCGCTGGCGCAGCGACGGTTGCCCCATTGCGGCAGCGAAAAGAACAGGCCGAGCCCGTCGTACGGAACACCACCCTGGCCATCGGATGCGATCTGGGTGTGGCCATACAGCCAGATTGGAATGTGGTCGAGCGGTGTCGTGGCGGCCACAAACAGATCGCCGGTGTAGAGCGAGAACACGATGCGTTGGCGATCGGCGCCGGCGGGACGCTGGGTCGAGTTCGACGACAATTCCCCGAAAACGCGATGGCGATTGCCGCCGCCGAGCGCCATTTCCGTTTTCGGAGGGATCACGTTGCGCAGTGCAATCCGGGTGGGGGTCGTGCCATCTCCGACGACCCCATTGATCGTGCCGGTGAAGGTTGCGAACGTATCGGCGTTGTCGTAACCGGCAAACACGTAGCCGGCGATGCCTTGCACCTGCCAGCCGGCCGCAGCCAGCGTATCGCGCGTGTCCACGCTGATTGAATAGCGATGTTCGGCAGCGCAGGAAACGGCGTCGTCGGCGCAGCGGCTGATGCGGTATAGCGCGACGGAACCGGCGATCGGTGACTTCCAGACATAGCCTTCGATCCGTTCGAAGACATAACCGCGCCGGCGCCACGCATCAAACTCTGCGACCGAACTGGCATAGACGTGATCAGTCTGCGGCGCATTCTTGTACAGCCGGTACAGCGGCGTGGAATGAGCCGGCGGCGCACACGCGAATGCCATCGGCACCGAATATCCCAGATCATCATGCACGGGCGCGCTGGGTATTTCTCCATGGGGACCGGCAAGCGCGCCTGCCGCGCACGCAATCCACGCGGCAACGCCATGGTCGGCCAGACCGTTCGCCATGCTGGCGTTGCGTTGCGCAAAATCGGTTGTGTAAAACGTGTCGCTGGCCTCGCTCGAGGCGGTTTCCCACAGTGGCACAAGGTCGTGGCTCTGCGGCGCCCGCGTACTGCAACCGGCAACAGCCACCACGCTGCCGAGCGCGCAGGCAAACATGCAATGACTCGCCCTCATTCGCTCAGCGTGCAGCCGCACGTGCGCGCTTGTAGCCGCGCGCATTCCAGCCGAGCGCGCCAATCAAGGTCAGGCACAACACGACTTCCAGCAAGGCCGGCATGCGCGCCGCCGGAATGACCCACGCAGCGACGACGCCGTGGCAAAAATAAAACAAGGCGATGATGCCAACCCACAACAACGCGCGTCGCGAACTTGTGCGCAGGGCGAGCAGGGGCAGCAGCAACGGCGGCAGGGTCAAGGCCAGGGCAATACCGGGCTGCGCATTTGCCGGCGGTGCCAACCACAGATACCACGCAAACTGCAGCAGAACGAGTGCGGACCAGGCGACGTAGCCGATGCGCAGCGCGTTCATGCCTCTGCCTCGAGTCGCCGCGCAATGTCGGCCACGCGCCGCCCGAGCGCGCGCGCGAGGATGCGTTCGTCGTCGCTGATCGGGTTGGTGCCGCTGGCACCGCCGACATGGCTGGCGCCGTAGGGCGATCCACCGCCGAGCGTACGAGTGAGTGCCGCCTCCGTGTACGGCAATCCGACCAGCAGCAGACCGTGATGGAACAGAGGCAGCATCATCGACAGCAAAGTTGTCTCCTGGCCGCCATGCATCGTGTTGGTCGCGGTGAATACGCCGGCCGGCTTGCCGACCAGTGTGCCTGACGCCCATTCGGCGGCGGTCGCGTCGATGAAATATTTCAGTGGCGCAGCCATGTTGCCAAATCGAGTGGGACTGCCGAGGATCAGGCCGGTGCATTCGCGCAAGTCTGCCCGTGTCACGTACGGCGCGCCTTCGTCGGGTTCGGGTGGCTGAGCGATCTCGGTCACGGCAGCGACGGGCGGCACGCAGCGCAGCCGCGCGCGCATGCCCTCGACTTCCTCGACGCCGCGCGCAACCAGCCGCGCGAGCTGGGCGACCTTGCCGGTACGGCTGTAATACAGAACCAGAATCTCGCTCATGCCTGCCTTGCTCAAGGTCCCTTCACTCACGAGGGTTGGCTGCAGATGGATAGCGCCTGAACCCCTGTTGTTGGGTCAAACCCGCCGCGTACGTTAATCTCACGCCATGTTCCAGCGCATCGCACATTTTGCCAGAATCCTCCGCGACCGCGAGCGCGTCGGTGCGTTCCTCGCTTTCACCTGGCATCGCTTTCTCGAAGACAGTTGCCTGCAGACCGCGGGCGCTCTCGCCTTCACATCATTGTTCGCCATGGTGCCACTGACCGCCGCCGTGCTCGGCATCCTCGCGGCGGTTCCCGGCTTTGCGAGCTGGCGCGGCCAACTCACGCAATGGGTGTTCGACAACTTCGTGCCGACGACCGGCAGTTCGGTGCTCCAGTACATCACGCAATTTGCCGACAACGCGAGCAAGGCAACAGCGGTCGGCGCGCTCGTGCTGCTGTTCAGTGCAACGTCGTTGATGATGAGCATCGAAGACGCGTTCAACCGCATCTGGCGCGTGCAGATCACCCGCGGCGTCGGCGCGCGTTTCGTGATTTACTGGACTGCCTTGACCCTCGGTCCGCTGCTTGTCGTCGCGGCGCTCGCGATCAGTTCGTACGCATTCGCGCTGCCTTTCATCGATGCGGCCGATGCGCAGTTCTCGCTCAAGACGCGGGTGCTGAACGGGCTGCCATTCCTGATTGTTCTGGCGACGCTCTTTTCAGCCTATACGGTGATTCCGAACCGTGACGTGCGCCTGCGTCACGCACTGATCGGCGCGTTGCTAGCCTCGATCCTGTTTGAGGCGACCAAGCGGGCGTTCGCTTTTTACGTCGTCCGGTACGCAAGTTATGAACAAGTGTACGGCGCATTGGCTATGGCGCCGATCTTCTTCTTATGGATTTATCTGTCGTGGATGATTGTGCTGTTCGGCGCATCGATCACCGCGTCCCTGAGCGCGTTCGATTACCGTACAGCCGACATGCGCTTGTCGCGCGAGCAGGAATTTTCCGGCCTGCTCGGCGTGCTCGCGCAGTTCGCCGCTGCACAGCGCGCAGGCAAGGGTGTGTGCAGCGAAGCTTTGCTGGAAGCCGAACCGTTGCTCGACGATGATCTGCTGCAGCGCTACCTCGGCGATCTGTACCGTGTCGGCCTGATCCAGCGCGGCGACCAGGATGAATGGCTGGTGGTGCGCGATCTGGCCAGCATCGATCTGCTGGAAATCTACGAGGAGGGCGGCTATCGCCTGCCGGTTGGCGCATCGCTGCCGCTCGACGCACGGGCGCAACCGGCCGCTGTCTTGCTGGATCGATTGGGCATACAAGTTCGCGAGGTTCTTGGTATCGCGTTGGCTGACCTGTTTCCACCCGATGTCCCATCGACGACTGCCGACAAGAGTGGGCCGTCGGCAACGCCCGATTCCACGGAGCCTGCATGAACCCCATCCGATTCCTTGTTGTTGCCGCGATCGCCAGTTTGATGTACTTCGGCACGGCGCTGGCTGCGATGCCCATGCAACCCACCTTGAAAATTACCACGCTCGACGGTGCTGTCTTCGATCTCGCTGCGCAGCGAGGAAAATGGGTGGTGGTGAATTTCTGGGCTACCTGGTGTTCGCCGTGCATCAAGGAAATGCCGGACATTTCCGCGTTTGTGGAGTCGCGCAAGGCGAAAGTCACCGCCATTGGGCTCGCCTTCGAGGACACCGACAAGGCCGAGGTCGAAGCGTTCGCGAAGGCGCACCCGGTCAAGTATCCGCTGGCGTTGCTCGATACGTACAAACCGCCCGCCGATTTTGATCCACCGCGGGCTTTGCCAATTACGTACCTGATTGCACCTGACGGCAGCGTGGCGAAGAAATTTACCGGACCGATCACCGTGAACGATCTGGACAAAGCGATCGCAGCCGGCGCGGTGGCAAAATAGATTTCAACCATGGCAAGCGCAAAATTTCTCGTATCCGGGATCGTGCAAGGTGTGTTTTTTCGTGCATCGACGCAAACACGTGCACGCGAACTCGGCCTGACCGGGTTCGCAAGGAATTGCGCGGATGGCGCTGTCGAAGTGGTCGCCAGCGGCACCCCCGATGCATTGCGAGAACTCCAGGCATGGCTGCTCAACGGACCGCCCGCCGCGCGCGTCGATGCGGTTGAGCGTGCGGAGCTGGCGGCGCAGGATCACGCGGCTTTCACCACGCGATGAGTGACGTGTCGGATCGACGATCAGGTGCGAGTAGCGGTTGGCGAAAGGGGCGAAGTCGCGCGCTCGCTCATCTGCACGAAATTCCCTTTTTTGTGGGAGCGGCGGAAGCCGCGATACTCTGGCTTTTCCCTTTATCGCGAGACTCGCATGGGTCGGCTGACGCCTCCGCTTGAACAGACAAAAGCCCAAGGCGCCGCGAACGAAAATGCCGCGGCAACGACCAACAAAACTCGAATCGACGAAGTCGGCGCGCGTAACGCGTCACGGTCTCGCGCGCGTGATTTCCAAACTTGGGCTTGCTTCGCGAACGCAAGCCGCGCACTGGATCGCGGAAGGGCGCGTCAGCGTGGATGGTCGCATCGCGGATGATCCTGAAATGCCGGTCGATGCCGCACGTGCGCGCATCGTGATCGATGGTGTCGAAGTCGCTGCACGCGAACGCATCTACCTCATCCTCAACAAACCGCGCGGCTATGTCACCACCACCGCTGACGAACGCGGACGCGACACGATCTACACCTTGCTCGCTGACGCCGACCTGCCATGGCTGGCGCCGGTCGGTCGCCTCGACAAAGCCAGTGAAGGTTTGTTGCTGCTGACGAACGACAGCGAATGGGCCGCACGCATCACCGCGCCGGAATCGCATCTGGACAAGACCTATCACGTGCACATCGATCGGTTGCCGGATGCCGCGCTGTTGGCCGCCTTGCACGAAGGCATCGACGATGAAGGCAAGTGGTTGGCCCTGAAAACGGTGCGCGAACTGCGCCGCGGTGACAAACATGCGTGGCTGGAAATCGTGCTTGATGAAGGCCGCAACCGGCAGATTCGCCGCATCCTTGCCGCCTTCGATATCGGTGTGCTGCGGCTGGTGCGCGTGGCGCTGGGTGAATTGACGCTTGGAACTCTGGCGAAGGGCGGGTGGCGGAAACTCAACGACGACGAAGTCGCATTGCTGGTTCGGTGATAGCGGCGGGCGGGTGGCCTTGCTGAAGGGGCCACTGCGACGATTGTTCAGTGGCCCAAGAATCCGTTTGATCCGTCTTCCAGGAGCATGCGTCCACGCGGGGCAGCCACTATGCAATTGTGCGCTGGTTCATGGGCACCATTCACACTGCGGTCACTGGTCAGCAAAAGGGAGTCACCGTCATGCGTCTTTGCATCACCCTCGGCATCGCCATTGCGCTCGGTCTGGTCGGCAATGCAGGCAATGCAAATGCCGATCCCAACCACAAAAAATCGGGCCATGAAGGCCATGGCCACAAGCTCGGTCATGAGCACACAGACCATGGCCATGGGCATGGCCACGCGTACGGACACTACAAACATGGTCGGGACGTGGAACCTGGCCGCGAAGGCGTTGTCCGGCGCGGCTATTCGAGCGCGCATTTCATTGCCCGGACGGGCGACGACTGGATCAACACCCGGATGACTGAAGTCAACGATTACGGCCTTCGCTACCGGGCACCGTTCGTCAACGAAGTGGTCACCTACTACGCAGCGCCGCGTCCGTTGGTGATCGACCTGCTGGGTACACGACGCTGGGCTCCGGCCGACGTTTACTATGCCTGCGCTTTCGCACATTCGATAGGTCGGCCGTGCGCGGAAGTCGCCGACCGTTACCAGCGCAATCGGGCGGACGGATGGATTGCCGTGGAGCAATCCTACGGCATTGAGCCGGCCTCACCCCAGTTTGTGGCCTTCAAGCAAGGCTTCGCCGCGACTTACGGCCGCTGGGGCCACCCAGTCTCCGTCGACCGCAACGAACAGATCAACTGGCAGCATCGGGCTGGCACCACTCCTGCTGCTGGCCGCGTCGCATTTCCGGTCGCCGTGGACGTGCAAAGCCAGCGCGTTGCTGGCGCAAGCGGTGGATATTCCGTACGCACCGGTGACACGTGGGTCGACCATCGCATGGTTGAAGTCAACGATTACGGTGTCCGTTACCAGGAACCCTTCGTCAATGAGATGGTGACCTACTATGGCGCGCCGCGCCCGTTGATGGTGGATCTGCTCGAGACCCGGCGCTGGGCGCCGGGCGATGTGTACTACGCCTGCTCGTTTGCGCATTCGATCGGACGGCCGTGCGGTGAAGTGGTGGATCGCTACGAACGCAATCGAACGGGTGGATGGGGCATGGTCGCGCAGAGCTATGGCATCCGACCGGGTTCGCCTCAATTTCTTTCGTTCAAGCGAGGGTTCGTCGGGACCTATGGTCGATGGGGCCAAACCGTCGCGCTCGACGCCGAAGAACCCGTGCGCTGGGATGATCGGTCGGCCCTGGGCGGTGCTGTTGAAACGAATGGGCACGGGCACGCGTATGGACACTACAAGCGCGACAAAGGTGCTCACGAGAGTGATGGCCGCGAACGAGGGCGTAAACACGAAAAGCATGTCCATGAAGGTCATGGACAGGGCAAAGGCCACGGCGACGACCGCAAAGGAAAACCGGGCAAAGGACACGGTCGCAAATGACCACGCGCAGGCGCTGCCACCCATCGTCACGTAGCGCATAGTCAAGGCGCAAAGTCGATCAGCTATCTTGACACTCAGCCACTCAGCCAATCACGCCCAGCTTCTTGCCAACCTTCACGAATGCCGCGACTGCCTGATCGATCTGGTCGCGCGTATGCGCCGCACTCATCTGCGTGCGGATGCGCGCCTGGCCTTGCGCCACGACGGGGAAGAAAAAGCCGATCACGTAAATGCCTTCGCCGAGCAGATCGCTGGCGAATTGCTGCGCGAGCTTCGCATCGTGCAGCATCACGGGTGCGATCGGATGGGTGCCGGGGCGGATGTCGAAGCCGGCATCGGTCATGCGCTTGCGGAAATACAGCGCGTTGGCGTTGACCTTGTCGCGCAAGGCGGGGCTGGTCGACAGCATCTCGAATACCTTGATCGATGCGGCCACCAGCGGTGGCGGCAAGGTGTTTGAAAACAGGTAAGGGCGTGAGCGCTGGCGCAGCAGATCGATGATCGGCTGGCGCCCGGTGGTGAAGCCGCCGGAGCCGCCGCCAAGCGCCTTGCCGAGCGTGGAAGTGAATACATCCACTTCCTCCATCACCCCATGCAGTTCCGCCGATCCGCGGCCGCTTGGACCGACGAAGCCGGTTGCGTGCGAATCATCGACCATCAGCAAGGCGTTGTACTTCTTCTTCAACACCACGATTTCATCGAGCTTGGCAATATAGCCGTCCATCGAGAACACGCCGTCGGTCGCGATCAGGCGTGTGCGTTTGTCTTGGGTTTCGGCCAGATGCTTTTCCAGTTCGGCCATGTCGCTGTTCGCGTAGCGGCGCCGTTCCGCCTTGCACAGGCGAATGCCGTCGATGATCGAGGCGTGGTTGAGCGCGTCGGAGATGACCACGTCATCCTCGTTGAGGATCGTCTCGAACAGTCCGCCGTTGGCGTCGAAGCAACTGGTGTAGAGAATCGCATCGTCGGTGCCGAAGAATGCGGCGATCGCGCGTTCGAGCTGCTTGTGCAAGTCTTGCGTGCCGCAGATGAAACGCACCGAGGCGAGACCAAAGCCGTGCGTGTCGAGCGCATCCTTGGCCGCCGCAATGATGTCGGGATGATCGGCAAGGCCGAGATAATTGTTGGCGCAGAAGTTCAGCACTTCGCGTCCGTCGCTGGTGCGGATGGTGGCTGCCTGCGGCGTGGTGATCACGCGTTCGGTCTTGTACAGACCCTGTTCGCGGATCGAGGCAAGTTCGGCTTCGAGTCGGTTGCGGGCGCTGTCGTCCATCGGGTGGTTCCAGATCGGGGCGAAGGCGAGCATTGTCCGCGATCGTCGGTGCGCCTGTCAGCCGCCGAGATCCACATCGGCTGGCTCGCCGCCTTTCGCGTATGGCGGTGCACCCGGCCACGGCGCGCGAGTGACAATGGTCCAGCCACGTTCCACCAGACCACGCCGCGCAGTAGGGCTGGCATCACCGCCGATCAGCACGGTCTTGTTGCGAACGCGAAACTCGGGCCGATCGAGAAACTCGCGTGCTTCTCCAGTCCAGCTCAAGCGATCGACCGGCAGCGGCAGCAGCAGCTCGCCGTCAGTCGTCGCATAAGCGAGCCCCGCACCGATTGGCTGCAGACTGCCGCCTGTTGCGCGCGCATGCAGGTGCGCGGCAACGACGCGCAACGCGTTGACGAGGAAGCGCGCCTCAAGTTCGGAGTTTGCGGTCATGCCCAGTTCCAGCAGCGAGTCGCAGCCGGCAGCGGGACGAAGTTCCTCCAGCGCATCGACAAGTGCGGTCTGCAAGGTCGGCGAAAATGCACCACGACGCAGGAACTGACGGATCAACAAATCGTCGCGGCAATACGCGCGCAGGCGCTCGCCATTGCGTGCGCGCAAGTCCTCTGGCGAAAGCTTCCACACCACATCGTTGATGCGGAGTCCGTTGGAAAGCACAACCGCGCCAACGCCACCAATGGCGCCGAGCGCGCTGCCGACGCTGAAGTTTCCGGCGCTGCCGACCCACGCCAGAGCCGACAATCTTTCCTGCACCGCCGGGTTGCTACTGTACGGATCGATCCCCAGGCGCTGTGCGAGTTCGCGTTTGACCTGGTTGTATTTGAGTTGACGCTTGACCTCTCGTTCGGCTTCGCCGCCGATGCGTGTGTACCAGTGCTTTGGTGGCTTTGCTTCCTTGTCCACATTGCTGGCGCGCGCGTCGGTCATCGGACCCTCGTCGGAGGGATACGGGTTGCCGCGGTTGCCAAGGGTGCGCGCTGTGCGGTCGGACAGCGCCTGCGCCTGAGTGCCGATTTTCTTCAGGCGATTGCCGAAATAGCGGGCGACGCCGGCCGGTATGCCAAGCACGGTATCGACCGGGTGCATGACGACATGGCCGAGCGCCTTGCCGGTATCGACCAGCCGATTGCCCGCCGCATGCAGGAATGCATCGGAGCGGGTGGCCTTGTCGAGCACATCGAGCGCGGGCAACTCCGCTTCGCGCACGGCAAGAATCTCGACGCTGTCTGCGCTTAAGGGTCCGACCGTGGTGGTAAGGCTGAAATGCGCCATGTAGCCACGCAGTTCGACATGCGGGTCGACGCTGAATCCCGGACCCGACAGCAGGGCGGGCTGCACCACGGATGCGGCATCGAGCACCGGCTCCGCTTCAGTGGCAAAAATATCGGCGGCGCGCGCCCATGGGCAGGCGCCGAGCACGGCGATCAGCACCACGATTGTCGCTCGGCCGCGACCGTTCGCGTGCGTGTGCGATGGGCCTTGCAGGCCCGCAGTCGACATCGCTACGCTGCGGCGGCAGCCCGCGTGCATGGGTGGGTCCGAGTCAATCAACAGGGGAAAATCGAATGGTCATCAAGCGCATCGGCGTGCTCAAGGCGGGCATATTCCAGGGCTGTCTGCTGGCGTTGTTTGGATTGCTGATTGGCGCGTGCCTGGCCCTGTTCGGTTCACTGCTTGGCAATTTGTTTCCAAACGGCGGCTTGGGCATGGCGGGAGCCATCGGTGGTATTGCGGCCGTGATCTTCATGCCTGTTTTCTACGGCGTATTCGGTTTCATCGCTGGCATTATCGGCGCCGCGTTATACAACCTGGTGGCCGGGATTGTCGGCGGCATCGAGATTGAGGTGGCCTGAATTGCCGGGCGCGCGGCGTTACGCGTAGGCGCCGTAGCGGCGCAGGCGCTGGTAGCGCTGCTCCAGCAGGTCGTTCGTGTCGAGCGCTTCGAGGCTGTCGAGCTGGTTGAGGATGACCGCTTTGAGGCGCACCGCCATTGAATGCGGGTTGCGATGCGCGCCGCCAAGCGGTTCGCGGATCACCTTGTCGACGAGGCCGAGTTCGAGCAGTCGCGGCGCAGTCAGACCGAGCGCATCGGCGGCGTCTTTTGCGCGTTCTGCTGTTTTCCACAAAATGGATGCGCAGCCTTCCGGCGTGATCACCGAATAGGTGCTGTATTCGAGCATGTTGGTGCGGTCGCCGACGCCGATTGCCAGCGCGCCACCCGAGCCGCCTTCACCAATCACGGTGCATACAATCGGCACGCGCAAGCGCGCCATCTCCTGCAGGTTGCGTGCGATGGCTTCGCTCTGGCCGCGTTCCTCGGCGCCGACGCCGGGATAAGCGCCAGGCGTATCGATGAAGGTCAGCAGCGGCAACTTGAAGCGTTCGGCCATCTGCATCAGACGCAGCGCCTTGCGATAGCCTTCCGGGCGCGGCATGCCGAAATTGCGCCGCACCTTCGATTTGGTGTCGCGGCCTTTCTGGTGGCCGATCACCACCATGGCGCGGCCGTTGATGCGCGCAAGGCCACCGACGATGGCCGCGTCTTCCGCATAGGCGCGGTCGCCGGCCAGTTCGTGGAATTCCTCGCAGATCACGCCAAGGTAATCGAGCGTATACGGACGCGCCGGATGGCGCGCGACCTGGGCCACCTGCCACGGCGTCAGGTTGCGGAAAATTTCCGCCGTCTTGGTCTTGAGCTTGCCCTCGAGCGTGCCGATCTCGTCATCGATGTTGAACGCCTGGCCACGGCTGGTGTGACGCAACTCCTGGATTCGGGCGTCCAGATCGGCGATTGGTTGTTCGAAATCGAGGAAGTTCGGGTTCATTCGATGATTTTCGCCGCGGCTGAAGTCGCGCAGAGAGGCGAAGTATAACGGCTACGGCAGGGCCGGTCAGGCGCGCCAGAATGCAAGGCAGATGACCTTGGCCCCTTCTCGCCAATGGGCGCGATCGCCAAGCAGACAAACGAGCGATTGCGATAATCCCGCCGGTTCGCAGGCGCTCGGTTGCGTTTCGTTCTCAGCCTGCAGGCGGGGCAGGGCGGCCAAACACGATGTCCGCTTCGAGCACCCCATCCAGCGCCTGCAAGGTGTTCCTCAGCGCCGGACTCGCGCGCACGCGCCATTCGGCACCGAGTTCGATTTCGGCGTGGCCGGTCGCATTGCAGAATGCAAGGCGCACGGACGTATTGCCGCCGCGGTGGCTGGCGAGGGCGTTGTGCAGGCGCGCGATGAAATCGCTTGTGACGCCGTTGAGTTTGAGGCGCAACATGCGCGCGCGACGTTCGCAGGCAATTTCAATCGTCGACACCGCATTCACGCGCAACTGATAGCCGCCGGAAAAATCGTCGATGCTGAGGCCACCTTCAAACACGAGGATCGCGTCGCGGGTCAGCAAGGGGCCGTACTCGACCCAGCTCTCGCGATACAGCACGGCCTCGAACTTGCCCGAAAAATCCTCGACGGTGACGAAAGCGCGCGAGTCGCCTTGCTTGCGTATCGCGATCACCGCTCCGGCGAGGGTGAATGACTGCAGGTTGACGAAGCGCGAACGCGGATCGCCGGATGATGGCTTGAAATGCTTGTCGATTTCGCCGACGGTGCAGGTGGCAATTTCGGCGATCAGGTCGCGCCAGGCATCGGTCGGATGGCCGGACAGGTAGTGTCCAAGCGTGTCGCGTTCGCCAGCGAGCACTTGCGCGATCGGCCAGTCGGCAACTTCGATCAAGGCGTGCGTCGGCGCTGACGGACTGGTCGCGCCGAACATCGAAAACTGTCCTGCATCGGCATCGCGCGCCTGCTGCTCGGCGCTGCGCGAGCACTCGGGCAATTGCGCCATCAGGCTGGCGCGATTCTTGGCCAGCGCATCCATCGAACCAGACAAAATGAGCGCCTCGAACGCACGCTTGTTGAGTTTCTGCGCGTCAATGCGCTGGCAGAAGTCGGCCAGATCCTTGAAAGCGCCATCGCGCGTGCGCGCGGCGACGAGATTCTCGACTGCACCGCGGCCGACGCCTTTCACGGCGCCCAATCCGTACTGGATCGTGTGGGCGTCGGTGGCTTCGAACAGGTAGGCGGATGCGTTGATGTCTGGCGGTCGCACGGTCAGTCCGAGCGTGCGCGCCTCGCCAAGAAAATTGACGACCTTGTCGGTCGAGTCCATGTCGGAGGACAGCACCGCCGCCATGAATTGAGCCGGATAGTGCGTTTTCAGCCACGCGGTCTGATACGAAATCAACGCATAGGCGGCTGCGTGGGATTTGTTGAATCCGTAACCGGCAAATTTCTCCATGGTGTCGAAGACCGCGTCGGCCTTGTGTTGATCGACCCCGTTTCTTGCCGCGCCTTCGCCAAAGATGACTCGGTGCTTGGCCATCTCCGCGGCGTTCTTCTTGCCCATTGCACGGCGCAAGAGGTCCGCACCGCCGAGCGAATACCCACCGACGATCTGCGCCATTTGCATGACCTGTTCCTGATAGACCATGATGCCGTAGGTCTCTTGCAGGACCGGCTCGACGCGCGGATCGGGATAGTCGATCACCTCGATGCCGTGTTTGCGTCGGCAATAACTTGGAATCAGATCCATCGGGCCCGGGCGATACAATGCGCCCAGCGCAATGATGTCCTCGAAGCGATCGGGCTTGGCATCTTTCAACATGCCCTGCATGCCGCGCGACTCGAACTGGAACACGGCGACCGTGCGCGCTTTTTTCAGCAACTCGAATACGCCGAGGTCGTCGAGTGGCAGAGCCATGATGTCGAGCGGCGTTTCACCGGATTTCATTCGACTGACATTGATCGCCTTGACTGCCCAGTCGATGATCGTCAGCGTTCGCAGGCCGAGGAAGTCGAATTTGACCAGGCCAACCGCTTCAACATCGTCCTTGTCGAACTGCGTGACCATGCCCTCGCTGCCGTTTTCCGAAAACAGCGGTGCGTAGTCGCTCAGCGGACCTGGCGCGATCACCACGCCGCCGGCGTGCTTGCCCGCGTTGCGGGTGAGGTCTTCCAGTTTCAGGGCCAGGTCGACCAGTTCCTTCACATCCTCGTCAGAGGCGTACAGCGCCTTGAATTCGGCGACGATCCGCTCGGGTTCCTTGCGTGATTTTTCCGATTGCCCCAAGGCATCTTCGAGGCCCATATCAAGCGGCACCTTCGGGATGAGTTTGGCGATGCGATCGACCTGACCGTACGGCATGCCGAGTACGCGGCCAGTGTCGCGCAGCACCGCCTTGGCGGCCATGGTGCCGTAGGTGATGATCTGGCTGACGCGATCGCGGCCGTATTTGCGGCTGACGTAATCGATGACTTCATCGCGCCGGTCCATGCAGAAGTCGACGTCGAAATCGGGCATCGACACGCGTTCTGGATTGAGGAAGCGCTCGAACAGCAAACCGTAACGCAGCGGATCCAGATCGGTGATGCCCAGTGAATAGGCCACCAGAGAACCGGCGCCCGAACCGCGCCCGGGGCCGACGGGAATGTCGTTCTGCTTGGCCCAGTTGATGAAGTCGGCGACGATCAGGAAGTAGCCGGGAAATCCCATCTGCGCGATTACGTCGAGCTCGGTGTCGAGGCGATGCAGGTAATCCTTGCGTGTGAAGCCGGATGCGGGTGCATGTGTGCCCAGACGTCGCTCCAGTCCGGCGTGCGACTGCGAGCGGATAAAACTGTCGAGCGTGTGTTCGGGTGGCACCGGAAACGCCGGCAAGTAGTAGGTGCCAAAACCGAGTTCGAGATTGCAGCGCTTGGCCAGCTCGACCGTGTTGGCGAGCAGCTCGGGCAAATCGGCAAACACGTCGGCCATTTGCGCCGGCGATTTCAGGTATTGCTCGGGTGCATAGTCGCGCGGGCGTTTCGGATCGGCGAGCACGCGACCGGCGTGGATGCACACGCGCGCCTCGTGCGCCTCGAAGTCCTCTCGCGCCAGAAAGCGCACGTCGTTGCTGGCGACAACTGGCAGATCAAGCCGCGCTGCGAGATCAATCGCGCCGGCGAGAAACGCTTCCTCGTGTGGTCGTTGCGTACGCGTCGCTTCCAGATACAGGCGATCGGGAAAGCGCGTTCGCCACCACTGCGCACGCGTCTGTGCCGCGTCTGCGCGACCACCGAGCACGAGCCGCCCGATATCGCTGTCATGCCCCGCGATCGCAATCAGCCCGGCGTTTTCGACATCAAACCAGCTCGCGTCGACGAGTGCGTGATCGCCATGTCGATTTTGTGCATAGGCGCGCGATAAAAGGCGCGAAAGGTTGAGATAACCTTCGTGGTTCTGGCACAGCACGGTCAGCCGCTGCGGCCGGCCGCGATCATCCGCATCGGTGATCCACAGATCGCTGCCGGCGATCGGCTTGATGCCCGCCGCTTGCGCTGCCTTGTAGAACTTTACCAGCGCGAAAAGATTGCTCTGGTCGGTCAGCGCAACCGCTGGCATGTCCTCGCGCACGCAGGTTTCGACAAGCGCGGCAATGCGGATCGTCGAATCGGTCAGCGAATATTCGCTGTGGACATGCAGATGGATGAAGCCGGGTGGCATGGCAAACGCCAACGCAATGGGCTTGCAGCGTAGTCGCGGGCGGCAGGCGCAGCAAGGTTGACAACCGCCGCCCGCGATGCAAGCGCACGCGCGTCGAATCCTGATCAGCTCGTTCCTCGGGCGCGCGAGGGAATTGCCGGTTCAACCCTGGATGCCAATCAAATCCATGTGACGCAATTCACATTTGTTGTTAATCTGCGATTGCGCCGCGCCCGTCGCGCCCGTGGTCGAGGAAGGACGATGGCTACTCGTTCGAGTTCCGGCTTCCGTTACCGCGCCTTTATCAGCTATAGCCACCAGGACAAGACCTGGGCGGATTGGCTGCACAAGGCACTGGAAACCTACGTGGTGCCAAAACGACTGGTCGGCCAGTCCACAGCGGCAGGCCCGATCCCCGCGCGTCTTGCGCCGATCTTTCGAGATCGCGAGGAACTGGCCAGTGCCACCGATCTGGGTCGCAAGGTCAGCGAAGCACTCGAACAGTCGGCCAATCTCATCGTCATTTGTTCGCCGCGATCGGCCGCCTCTCGCTGGGTCGGCGAAGAAGTGCTGGCGTTCAAGCGACTCGGCCGCAGCGAGCGCATTTTCTGCCTGATTGTCGATGGCGAACCGGATGCCAGTTCGATGCCCGGCCGCGAAGCGGAGGAATGTTTCGCCAGCACCTTGCGCTATCGCGTCGATGCCGCCGGCGCCTTGACCGACGTGCGCACCGAGCCGATCGCGGCCGACGCGCGCGCGGGCAAGGACGGCAAGACCAACGCCAAACTGAAACTTGTCGCTGGCTTGCTCGATGTCGATTTCGACGCGCTCAAGCAACGCGAATTGCAACGCCGCCACCGGCGTCTGGCCGCGATCACCGCGTTGGCATTGATCGTGATGACGGTAACCACCGCGCTGGCGATCGCGGCGGTGTTCGCGCGCAATGCGGCAGTGGTTGCGCAAGCGTCAGCGGAGCGTCGGCAGAAGCAGGCCGAGGATCTGGTCGGCTTCATGCTGGGCGATCTGGGCGACAAGCTCGGCGAGGTCCATCGTCTCGACATCATGCAGAGCGTCGACGACAAGGCGATGGCGTATTTCGCCACCCTGCCGAGCAGCGACGCCAGCGATGCCGCGCTGGCGTTGCGTGTGACCGCATTGGAGAAGATCGGCAGCGTACGCATGGATCAAGGCAAGACCCCGGCGGCATTGCTCGCCTATCAGTCAGCCTCGACGCTGGCCGCTGAACTCGCTCAGCGCGCTCCCGCCGATGTCGATCGTCAGGCCGCTTACGGCGACAGCTTGAAGTGGGTCGGGCAAGCGTATTGGTATCAAGGCGATCTCGATTCCGCGCTGCGGAACTTCGAGGCTGCCGGCGCAGCGCTGCGCAAAGCCGCCGCCGCCAAGCCTGACGACAGCGAGTTCGCCGTCCAACTCGCGGCGGCACAGAACAATGCCGGCCACGTGCTCGAAACGCGCGGCGATTTCGCTGCGGCGAAGATCCGCTACGATTCCGTGTTGAAAATCTACGATGGGTTGCGTACGCGCGAACCGGGGAATTCGCGCTGGCTGTCTTATCAGGGCGACGCCTACGACAATCTCGGCAAGCTGGCCCTGGAGCAGGGGCAACTCGCTCCTGCACTCGCAGCCTATCGCGCCAATCAGCGCATCAAGGCAACCCTGGCCGCGCAGGATCCGAACGATCATCCCGCGCAGTTGAAGCTGGTTGTCGCCAACGCCATCCTCGGACGGACGCTGGCGTTGTGTGGTGACATCGATGCGGCGCTGCGTGCGACGGGCGCGGCGGTGGACAGCGCGAAGGCATTGACGCAATTCGATCCAAGCTTCAGTTCATGGCAGGACTACTACGCCCTTTACAGCCAGCAACTGGGTGGATTGCTGCGCCAGAGCGGTCAACTCGACCAGGCGGCCGCAGCGGACGACGAAGCGCTGCGCGTGCTGAATGCGCTGACGGCAAAGGATCCGACCGATAGCGAATGGCCGCCGGATCTGGCCCAGGCGCAACTGGAAAACGCGCGACTGCAACTGGCGCGCAACGCTGGCGATGCCGCTAAAGCCGCGCTTGCGCCGGCGCTGGCCATCATTCAAAAACTGCGCGAAAAAAATCCCGACGCCCGATCCCCGATCCTGCTTGCCGCCCAGGCAGATTTGCTGCTCGGGCAGATTGCCGCGCAAACCAGCGACGCGGCAACCGCGCAACGCAATTGGGCACAGGCGCGCGATGCGCTTGCGCCCGCGCTGAAGGCTGGCGACGATCCCAATTTCCTTGCCGCGTATGCCGAGGCGTTGTTGCGGCTCGACCAGACAGATGCGGCGCGACCGGTGGTCGAAAAGCTCGGGGCGATGGGCTACCGCGCCCCGGATTTTGTGGCGCTCACCGCCGCCAAGCATCTGGCGTATCCGGTGAACGAGGCCTTTGCGCGGCAGATGGCGCAAGCAATGCAGTGATCCGCGGATGTCCGATCGCGCCGATGCGCGCGCGGCACGTCCCAGGCGCCACGGCCCGCCATCAGCGCCGTCCGTTCCATTACAGCAGGAGTCGCATCATGGAAATCCAGGTCAAGCTCGATCCCAACGCCAATCCCCCGGTGACCGTGCTGCCGGTGCATCAATCAGTCAATCATGGCAACCAGACCCTGATCTGGGTGCCGTTCGCCAACGAGAACTTCGCCTTCGTGTCGTTGACCGGTTTGCCAAACCCGCCTTTCTCGAATCCGGCCGTGAGCGCCTCGAAGATTACCGTTACCGACAACAACCAGAACAACGGTCCCGAGGTGGTGTACCCCTACACCATCGTGGTGAGTGCCAATGGCACCAGCTACAGTTCGGCAAAGGCAAGTCCGATCCTGGGGAACGGCAATCCAACCATCAACAACAAGTGACTGACGCAGAAGGGGTGACGCCGCTCGTCATCGGCGTCACCAGCCACCGCAACATTCCCGCGGCCGAGATCGAGCCGATCCGCCAGCGTGTGCGTGATTTTTTTGCGCTCATACAGCGCGATTTCCCCGCATTGCCGCTGGTTGTGCTCTCGGCGCTGGCCGAAGGCGGCGATCAACTTGTCGCGCAGGAAGCACTTGGCGTGGGCGCGCGATTGATTGCGCCGTTGCCGCTGCCGCGTGATTTGTATGCAGAGGATTTCACCGAGCCGTCCTCACGTGTGGCTTTTGACGCGCTGTGCGCTCAAGCGCGCATCGTGCAATTGCCGCTGCTAGCCGGGCAGTCGCGACGAGCGATCGAACCCTTGGGTACGGCGCGCGATCGTCAATACGCACAAGCGGGCGTGTATGTCGCAAGCCACTGCCACGTGCTGCTCGCGATCTGGGACGGCAAGACCTCCGATCGTCTCGGTGGTACAGCCCAAGTTGTCGGTTATCACCTCAACGGGGCGATGCCCGGGTTGATCGAACGGCGGCGAAACTCGCGCCACCTGCTCGGCGGCGGCGAGGATCGACTGCTTTATCACATCGTCTGCTCGCGCGATGACGAGGACGAGGCGCCAGCGGCCGGTCTCCATCCATTGCAGGTTCTGTGGCGCAGCGCCGATGACGTCATGGCAGTGGACTGCCAAATGCCGCCGGCGTTTCATCTGACGTTTGCGCGCATGGCTGAGTTCAACACCGAATGCCGCAAATATGCCGCGGAAATTGCCGCTTCCGGGAAAGCGCATCAAGTTGTCGATCATGGTTGCGCCGCCACTATCGATCACCTGTTCGCGGCCGCAGACTGGCTTGCCATCCATTTCCAGAAACGCGTACTGCTGGCGATGCGCGCGACTTACACGCTGGCCGCGCTGATGGGTATTGCTTTCATGTTCTATTCCGACCTGCCTGGGCAGGACTACATGATTTTCGTGTTTCTGCTGTTGTTCGCCAGTGGCGCATTCCTGGCAGTGCTTGCGCATCGGCGCGCCTGGCATCGCAAGTATCTGGACTATCGCGCGCTTGCCGAGGGGTTGCGCGTGCAGTCGTACTGGCGCCGCGCGGACATTTCAGTCACCGGCGATCCGGAGTTTGCGCACGACAATTTTCTGCAGAAGCAAGATGTGGAACTGGGCTGGATACGCAACGTGATGCGCTCCGCCAGCCTCGATGCGGAGCCGTTCACGCAGTCGTCCGACCCCGCTGCGCTTGCGCGGGTGATTTCCGAATGGGTCGGCGAATCGGGGAAATCAGGGCAACTGCACTACTACGAACGCTGCGCCGCAAAGCGCGCGCATACCCATCACGTCACCGAAACGCTCGGTGCGTTGAGTCTGTGGATCGGTATTGGCATCAGCGTGTTTCTCGCCATGTTCTTCCTGGTGTTGTCGCAGGATGCCAAGACCGGGCTGGTGGCGGTGATGGCAGTCGTGTCGATTATTGCGGCTGTGCGCGAGGCGTACGCGTATCGCAAGGCCGACAAGGAATTGATCAAGCAATACCGCTTCATGGCGCAGCTTTTCGCGCGTGCACGCACCGAACTTGATCGCGATCACGACCCTGAACAGCAGCGCGCCATCCTGCGTGCGCTGGGTGAAACCGCGCTGGCCGAACATGCCGAATGGACGTTGATGCACCGCGAACGACCGCTCCAGCACGCGCGGTTCTAGTCCATACGAGTGCACGACGGGATGTACCGAATCGCACAATGCTGTCATAAACAATTTTCCGATCACCCCATCTTCAACACACCCCCATGTCGACCACCCGCCGCATACGAATCGAGCGCTCTGTACCGATCATCGAACAAGGCCTGGCGCAAATTCAGGCCGAGATGAAGCTGCCGCTGGCATTTCCGGACGACGTCGAGACGGCGGCGGCGCAAGCAGCGCTGCATCCACGTCTGCCTGATCTCGATCGCAGCGATATCGCACTGGTCACCATCGATCCAGCCGGTTCGATGGATCTGGATCAAGCGATGTTTGTCGAACGCATCGCAGACGGCCGATTTCGCGTCTATTACGCGATTGCCGATGTGGCCGCTTTCGTGACTGCGGGCGATGCGATCGACGTGGAAGCCAACAAGCGCGGCGAGACCTTGTACGGCGCGAATTCGAAAATTCCGCTGCATCCGAAAATCCTGTCCGAAGGCGCCGCATCGCTGCTGCCCGACCAACTGCGGCCGGCGTTGTTGTGGACGATCGATCTGGACACCACCGGTGAAGGCGTCGGCGTCGATGTGCGCCGCGCACGCGTGAAAAGCCGCGCACGTCTCGATTACGCCGGGCTGCAGCAGCAGATCGACGCGGGCAGTGCCGATCCGATGTGGACTGTGTTGCGCGAAATCGGCGAACTGCGCAAGAACCGCGAGCAGGCGCGCGGCGGCATCAGCCTGTCGTTGCCGGAACAGGAAATTCGCAACGACAATGGCCAGTGGATGGTCGCGTTTCGTGCGCGACTGGCGGTCGAGGACTGGAACGAACAAATTTCCCTGCTGACCGGCATGGCCGCCGCACATCTGATGGTGAAGGCGAAAGTCGGCATCCTGCGCACCTTGCCCGATCCCGACCCTGCGTCGATCGCGCGCCTGCGCCGCACCGCGAGCGCGCTCGGTATCGTGTGGCCGGATGCGCAAACCTATCCAGAATTCATCCGCTCGCTTGATCCGACCAAGCCTACGCATATCGCCATGCTGACGAGTTGCACATCGGTGCTACGCGGCGCCGGCTACGTCGCGTTCAACGGAACCTTGCCAGCGCAGCCGCGGCAATCGGCGCTGGCGGCCGAGTATGCACACGCGACCGCGCCGCTGCGGCGCCTGGTTGATCGCTATACGGGCGAAGTCTGTGTTGCGCTGTGTGCGCAGCAGCCGGTTCCGGCGTGGGCGCTTGCGGCACTGCCCGGATTGCCGGCGACCATGCAGGCGTCGGATCGGCGCGCGCACAAATACGAACGCGCAGTGATCGATCTGGTCGAGAGCATCGTGATGGCACCGCGTGTCGGGCAACTGTTCGACGCCACGATTGTCGAAGTCACGCCGAACGATCTGCGCCAAGGCATCGCAATGCTGCGCGATCCGGCGATCGAAGCACCAATTGCAAGCGCGGCCAATCTGCCGCTCGGGGCGGCGATCAAGGTCAAGCTGGTCGCGGTCGATCCATCCACGCGCACGATCCGGTTCGAGCCGGCCTGAGCGCGCACCGCTGCTGGCGCCGCTGACGCGCATACTGCGATCATCGCGCCAGCTCTCGGGGTGGATGGAAGCGTGCGCATGGAGCAACCACTGCAATTCGCGTTCGGTGACATCCACGTCGATGTCGTCGCGCACACCGTGCGCAAGGGCGACGTTGCGTTCACGCTCGAACCCAAGGCGTTCGGCGTGCTGCTGCAATTCCTCGCCCATCCGGGTGAACTGCTGACGCGCGATCAGTTGCTCGATGTGATCTGGGGCCATCGCCATGTCACCCCCGGCGTGTTGAACCGCGTGATCGCGAACCTGCGCCGGGCGCTCGGCGACGACATCCATGAACCGCGTTATATCGCGACCGTACACGGTTTTGGCTATCGTTTTGTCGGTACGTTGTGCAGCGATCTGACAACCGCGCCGCCGCTTGTCGCCCAGCCAGACGTGTCGCAAACGCCGATGTCGGTGCAGCCCAATCGCGATGATGCAGTCACGGCAGAGCATCGCCCTGACGACGATCAACGGGAATCGCAGGTTCGCGTGCGCCGCCGCCGCAGTCGCAGTCGCAGTCGCACTGCATGGCTGGTGATGACGCTGCTGGTTGCGGCATTCGTTGCGCTTGGATTCTCGCTATGGCGGCAATCCGGTCAGAATGTTTCTACCCTGGCGCGCTCGACACAACCGGCGGGTCTGGCCGTGCTGCCATTTTCTGCGCCTGGCGACGACGCCGATCTTGGCGCCGCCGCGGAAGGGTTGTCCGAAAGCCTCACCGATGCGTTTGCACGCACTGCCGACGTGCGCGTCGCTGGTCGCGAATCGGTTCTGGCGCTCGGCCGTGGCCGCGGCAGCGTGCAACGTATTGCCGAAGTTCTCGATGTCGACTACGTGCTGAGCGGTGAAGCGCACGCGAATGGAATCGCGATCGATCTGCGCATCGGCCTGTGGCGCCGAGGCGAGACTGTGCCAGTGTGGATCGACGAGCAGTCGATGCCGCGCGATCAATTGTTTCGCGTTGTGGTGCCGTTGATCGAGCGCGTACGCACGACGATGCTGCCCGCGCGTGTGCTTGCGCCGGAGCAAGTATCGCGGCAAGCGGCGATCCCGGCGCAGGATCTGTACTGGCTCGGTCGACGCTACTGGTATCAACGCACGCCAGCCAGCCTTGCGCGTGCGCTGGGTTATTTTCAACGCGCCGTCGCCGGCGATGCGCACTACGCGCTGGCCTACACGGGCATCGCCGACACCTACATGCTGCTATACGAATACGGCGACATCACCCTCGATGAAGCGTCGGCGAAGGCTCGCAGTGCGGTGGCGCGTGCAAAGGAACTCGCCCCCGATCTTGCCGACGCACACGCATCGGAAGGATTGATGCTGCTTGATGAGGGCGACGCGAAGGCTGCCATCGTTTCGCTTGAACACGCCTTGAAGCTCGCGCCGCAATTGCCCAATGCGCGCTTGTGGTATGGCACCGCGCTGGCCTGCGATGGTCGTGTGCGCGAAGCGCGCGACTGGCATGCGCGGGTCGAGGCGGATGATCCGCTAAATGCCATAGTGCAGACCTATCTTGGCGTCGATGAGATGCTCGCCGGCAACGAGGAAGCGGCGACGGCGCGATTCCGACGCGCGATTGAACTCGATCCGGACTACGTCGAATCGTACTGGCAACTCGCGTTCCAGCATGAACTGCACGGACGCCTGGCAGAGGCGGCCGCGGTATTCCGCGAGGCGCAGCGACAACAGGGAACGAATGCATGGACTTCGCTCAACCAGGCCTACAACAGTCTGCTCATGCGCGATGCAGACGGGGCTGCGCGACTCGTCGAAGACGCCGACGGCACATCGCCGCTGGATCGGCTGGAAGTGCTGACATGGGCGCGCAACCAGCAAGGGCGTGGCGAAGAAGTGCGCAAACGCGTTGAAGGTCTTTCGGCCGCAGCAGCGAGCGCCGCGCGGCGCAACGCGTTGGTTGCGTCCATCGATGTTTCCAGTGGACGTGACGCTTCTGCGCGCGCCGGCTACGACGCCTTGTTCGCCGCCGATGTCGGGCGCGGCGACGTGTTTTTCAGGCCGTGGTTGCCCAATCTTGGCCTCGGACATTTCACTGCATGGATCGCTTTGCAGTCAGCCGACGCGCCGATGCGCAATGCGGCCATCGCCGCTTATGCCGCCCAGCTCGATCGCTACGCAGCGGGCGGCATGCACGTGCCGGTACTGATCTATCAGCGGGCGTTGCTGGCAGCACTGCGCGGCGATGCCTCAGGCGCCGAGAAGACGCTGGCGGAGGCGATTGCCGCTGGCTGGCTGGATGCCGGCGCGCTCGAGCGTGATCCGGGCTGGCGACCGTATGTGAAAACCGCGTGGTTCAACGCGGCGCAGCAGCTCATTGCGCAACGCGCAGCCGTCGCGCGCGCGGCAATACCTAAGAGCTGAATGCGTTGTTGTGGCGGGTCGTCGATTGACTCAACCTGCGGCCAATTGAAGCGATCGCGATCGATGCGATCGCACGCTTCGACCACGCGCGCAAGTCCGGCGGCGCGAGCGCATCGGCTCGATTGAGTGGTACGCCTCACTCGAACCCGCTGCCGAAGATGCGGTCGGACGAAAGACGCATGGTGCCGAACAAGGTCGAGCCGGTGTTCGGATCCAGCAGGATTGCGGCGGTGGTGAAACGCGCGTTGCCATCCGAGATCACGCTAACCCAGCGACTGTACGCGCCCCACGGGGTACCGTTCGACTGGGTTGGACGGCGCCAGCGCTGATCGCTGACCAAGCCATCAGTTGTGCGCACGATTGCCAGTGATGGATCGTAGGTGACACTGTTGTTGGGCTCGTCGTACAGGCCTTGCTCGCCGACTATCGCCAGACGTTCGCCATTCAGCACTGCAGCGAACGGATTCGTCGTCACGACCGGTGGTGCCGGGCAAAAGACATTGTTGCTGCCGCCGAAAACCACTTTGCCGGCAGTGCCGAATGCCGCATCGAGCACGCCATTGACACCGCGCAGTTTGGCGACGCCGACGCCGGAGGCGCAGTCGAGGCTTACCTTGGCGACGACGTACACCTCGTCCGCGGCACGCCCGCCGCCGGTCGTCGCGACGATCGCAACGGCCGCATCCGCGGGGAAATTCTGGGAAAGGTTGAACGGCGTGGTCTTGAAGCCGCCATCGCCGAAATCGCTGAACAATGCGCCGGAATTGCCATCGATGCCGAGCACGACCGTATCGCTGAGCTGCCCCGTAGACGGGTACTCGCCGCCGACATAGACAGTCGGGTTCAGTGAATTCGTGCGCACCGCCGCGACACTGGTCGCAATGACGCTGCAATTGCTCGCCGATACGCACGACGAATCGGCGGCGATGTAGTCGTTGGCGCCGTTGCCGAACGGTCCGAACGTCGTGTCGACATGCAGTGTGCCGTTCGGGGTGAAGGTCGGGAATCCGTTGGTGCCGATCGCGAAGCGTTTCGCCGTGATGATGTGCCGATAGTCCGACAAGCTCGGCGCCGGCACGATGTAGTTGCCAACCGCGATCAGCATCGGGCACGAAAGCACACCGTTGCAATTGGGTATCGAGTAGGCGACGAGACCGGCACCACCTTCATCGAGGTTGGTGGTGAACGCGCCGTAGATGTCGATGAAGCTGCCGTCCTCACGAAACGCGAGCACGTAGGCATCGCTGTCGTCGATCGCGGCCTGCGCATCCACCAGCACGTAGATGAAGCCGGCGATCACCGCGATGTCGCGCACCTGGTTGAACGTGTGCGCGTTGCTGTTCGGATAGTCGACATACATATTGTTGAAGTAACTGTACGCTGGCGTCGGGCTCGGCCATGGCACGCGACTGCCGTCGCTACCATAGCGCACGAGTCCGACGTTGTTGCTGTTCGCGCCGGCCGGCTGGAACGCTGCCGGCACGATACCCGCGACCACGACGTCGCCGTTGGAGAGGCGCGCGAGCTTGCTCGCAATCTGATAGTTCTGCGTGGTGATCGCCGCGAAGCGATCCTCGATCACGACGCCGCCGTCGAAGCTTGGATCGTAGTCGTAGGGATCGGTCGGCAACGGCATTGCAGCTGCTGCGTGCGCGGCTAGCGCAAGCAAAAGTGAACTCAGGTGGTTGCGATTCATGGTGATCTCCGCAGCAAGTCGGTCCGGCGTTGCCCGGGCGCCTTCATTCAAAACGTTTTGGTGAGTCGAATCCGTTCAATCGAAGCCATTGCGAAAAATCCGATCGGACGCGCCGACCACACCAGCGGCGTGCCAGAAACCACCGTCCAGACGCAGGCCGCCGGCGGCGGTCTGCACGATCGGATCGATCGGACCGATCGTGCCGTCGAGCATCCATGTGGCACCGGACATCTTCGCCCCGCCGGCACCGACCACGTCCGGTTGCAGTTCGTATCCGCCGTCCTGCGCAAGCGTGCCAGCGGACGTTGCGGAAGCGTGCAGCAGGACTGCGAGCGCGATTGCGCCTGGCGTGTGCAATGCGTTGCGAAGCCGTGTGACGGACATCATGGCCGATCCTGTGGCAGTGCCTTCGTGTACGACGCATCGCAAGCGCCTGCGACCCACTCGGGCGTTGCACATGCGCGATTGTCGGCGGCGAGGATGCTGGCCATCGTCGACGCACTTGGCAGGTAACTGATCGGCATGTTCTTCTTCCTGGATCGTGCAGTGTTGGTCCGGTGGCAGTCGTCGGAATACTCAATCGAAGCCGTTGCTGAAGATCGCGTCGTCACTGTTGACGACAAAGCTTGCATCCGTGCTGCCGTCTGCGTTCAGGCGTGCCAAATACGCATGCGGTGCCCCGTTGACCTGCGTGAAATAGCCGCCAATAAGAATCTTTCCGGCTGGCGTCACGAGGATGCGCTGGACCTGGTTGTCGACGGCAGGATGAAATGAAATGTCGAGGGTTCCGTCCGTGTTCACACGCTGCACGTTGTCGAGCGAGCCCTGCCCGTGAAAACCGCCAATCAGGATTTTCCCGTGCAAGTAAAGACCTTGCGTTGTTCGTAAATGCCAAATCCGTCGAGCCGTCCACGTTCAGGCGTGCGAGTGTCACGCCTCCTGCGACATCCATCAGGACGAAGCCGCCGCCGACTAGAATCTTTCCATCAGGCTGCGGTGAGATGGCGTAGACAACATTGTTGTTGTTGGCCGCATTCCACGCGAATGTCGAATCGATCGAGCCGTTCGCATCGAGTCGCGTGAGGCCGAACACGCTGGTGGCATTTACGTTCGGGAATTCGCCACCAAAAAAAAGTTTCCCGCCTGCAGCCTGCTGGATCGTCCATACCGCGCCCGTATTGCCGCGTGCGAAATTCGGATCGAACGTCTCGTCAACGCTGCCGTCAGCGTTGATACGGCCGGCACGATTGTGCGGTTGGCCGCCGATGAACTCGAAGTCGCCGCCGATCACGATCTTGCCATCGGACTGCACCACAATGGCTGCGGCGGCACCGTTTCCACTGATGTCCGCGAATCCCGCTTCAACCGTGCCGTTGGACAGCAGGCGCAGCAGATGAGGCTCGTAGCCGCTTCCAACATGCAACGTGCCGCTGGTGACCACCTTTCCATCCGCCTGCACCGCGATGCTGCCGAAATGCGAAGCAGGCCCGCTGCGCGGGACGAAACCCAAATCGACCGAACCATCCGGCCAGAGACGGGCAAGGCTGTCGCGCGCCACGCTACCGGTATGCGTGAAGCCGCCACCAACCAGGATGCGACCGTCCGCTTGAAGAACCAGCGAGTCGACCGGTCCATCGAGACCGGCTGCCGCGCAGACGCCCGAGGCTGTCATTGCGATGACCATGGCAATCCGCACGTGGCAGCGCGGAGCTAATTTGCGTGCGACGCCACCGGCGCCGATGGCGATCGGTGGAAGCGTGCGTACGTTGTCATCGGCGTGCGATTTCGTTGCCATCGCGCTCGAATCGGCGAGTAGCGCCATTGCAACCTCTGCACGGCTCGTGGCGAGCGACCCGCAGGAAAAAGGCAGGGTTCGCATCACCGCTGCAAGACTGGAACAGTGGATGGTGCTGCCGTGGGCACCGGTCTCGTTGTCGGCATGTTGACGCAGAGCGCAGGCACACAAGCCAGCAACAGAAGAGTGGCAGCGACGATCAGCTTGCGCATGGTCAAGTCTCCGGGAGGCATCGCGGAATCAAGCCCCGCCGCCTGTGGTTGGCGCGGCGCGAGAGGGAATGCGCTTAATCGAAGCCGTTTGCGAAAATCAGGTCGCCGGGATCAGGGCGCCATTCGTAGGCACCGGCATCGGCGACGCCCTGGTAGGGGCGAATCGCGCCATCGAGGTCGACAAGGCGCAAGCCGCCGGTGGGCGT
>CAJDTR010000001.1_pt1 | contig 82526 bp, 78 predicted proteins | sample 7389891 | NCBI WGS metagenome assembly CAJDTR01 (sample SAMEA7055657, study PRJEB34461) | soil metagenome | biome: terrestrial ecosystem; feature: Peninsula; material: soil | place: Antarctica | collected 2016 | reverse complement strand
AGCTCTTGCAGCAGGCGGTGCGGCTCGAGCCATTGAGCACCAACGCTCATTTTAATCTCGCCCGACTGCTAACCTCTTTAGGACGCTATGACGAAGCAGTGCGCTCAGCGCGCAAGGCGATCCAGCTCCAGCCGGGCGGCGCGGGTACGTGGCAGGTGCTGGCGCTGGTCGAGGCCAAAAGCGGGGACGGCGAGGCGGCCTTGAAAGCCGCATTGCAGGAATCCGATCCCGATTGGCGAGCCTACGCGATTGCGCTCGCGCAGCAGGCTCGAGGCGATACAAAGGCGGCCGATGAAGCCCTCAACGCGCTGATCGCCGGCCATAGCAACGACATGTCTTTTCAAATCGCGACCGTCTATGCCTTTCGCGGCGACGCCGACAAGGCCTTCGAATGGCTCGAGCAGGGTTATCAAAAGCAGGACCCCGGCGTGATGTCGATCGTGGAAAACGCGTTCACGCGCGAACTGCGATCCGACCCGCGCTTCACCGCCTTCGCCCAAAAAATCGGGGTGATGCCGAAAGCCGCCGCCAAGCCATAAGCGCCGCTTGTTTTTCGCCTGGCTCTATTCCTTGCGATCAACAGCGGGGCTAAGACGGTTGCGTCATTCCACCGTAACGCTTTTGGCCAGGTTGCGCGGCTGATCGACGTCGGTGCCGACGTCGGTGCCGCGCAGGACGGCGACGTGATAGGCGAGCAGTTGCAGCGGCACGGTAAACACGGCGGGCGCGATCAAGTTGCCGCCGGAGGCGACTTTGATGACGGCGCCGCGTTCGCCGTCCTGGTTGACTGGCGCGTCGGTATCGGCGAACACGAATAGTTCACCACCGCGTGCGCGTACTTCCTCGAGATTGGATTTGAGCTTCTCCAGCAACTGGTTGTTGGGCGCGACCGCCACCACCGGCATGTCTGCATCGACCAGCGCGAGCGGGCCGTGTTTGAGTTCGCCGGCCGGATACGCTTCGGCATGGATGTAGGAAATTTCCTTGAGCTTGAGCGCACCCTCGAGCGCGACTGGAAAATGCACGCCGCGACCGAGGAACAACGCGTGATGCCTGGGCACAAAACGCTCGGCGAGCTTGGCGATTTCGGGTTCGAGTTTGAGCACGTCGCTGATGACACGTGGCAACGTCGCCAGTTCCGCGACGAGGCTCGAATAGGTATCGATCGCCATGCCATTCAAGCGTGCAAGTTCCAGCACCAGCAACGCGAGCGCGGCCAGTTGCGTGGTGAAGGCCTTGGTCGAGGCAACGCCAATCTCCGGTCCGGCGCGCGTCATCAACACCAGATCCGATTCGCGCACGAGACTCGATTCGGGCACGTTGCAGATCGCCAGCGAACCCAGATAGCCGCGCGCGCGTCCATCGCGCAAGGCGGCCAGGGTGTCGGCGGTTTCGCCCGACTGCGACACGGCAAGAAACAGCGTGCCCGGCTGTACGACCACGTTGCGATAGCGATATTCGCTGGCAACCTCGACGTTGCAGGGAACGCCGGCGAGGCTTTCGAGCCAGTAACGCGCAATCAGTCCGGCGTGGTAACTGGTGCCGCAGGCGACAATCTGCACGTGCTTGACGCGCGCGAGCAGGGCGTCGGCATCGACCCCGAAAATATTCGGCAGGATGCGTTCCTCGTTGATGCGCCCTTCCAGCGTGTCGGCGATCGCACGCGGTTGCTCGAAGATTTCCTTCAGCATGTAGTGCCGGTACTCACCGCGCTCGACCGCATCGGCGGATAGGTCGCTACGGTGAACCGCGCGTTCGACCGGTCGACCAGCGGCATCGAAGATTGCCACGCCCGCCGTACTGATCTCGACGATGTCGCCTTCTTCCAGGTACACGAACTGGTTGGTCTGGCGGATCAGGGCCTGCACGTCGGAACCGAGAAAGTTTTCGCCATCGCCAACGCCGGCGACCAGCGGGCTGCCTCGACGCGCCCCGACGATGTGGTCAGGTTGATCGCGATTCATTACCGCTATCGCGTACGCGCCGTGCAGACGCTGCGTTGCCGCGATCACCGCCGCGAGCAGGTCGGCGCCCTGGCTGAGCGCGTGGTCGACCAGATGCGCGATGACTTCGGTGTCGGTTTCACTGTCGAAACGATAGCCCTGGGTTTTCAACTCATCGCGCAATGCAGCGTGGTTCTCGATGATGCCGTTGTGCACCACCGCGACGCGTTCGCTCGACACATGCGGATGCGCGTTGGTGGTGTTCGGCGCGCCATGTGTGGCCCAGCGCGTATGCGCGATGCCGCACACACCGGCAATCGGCGCGGACAGGTACAGCGCCTCGAGTTCGCGCACTTTGCCGGCAGCGCGCACGCGCGCGAGCTGACCGTTTTGCAATACTGAAATGCCGGCCGAATCGTAGCCGCGATATTCCAGCGCCTTGAGGCCAGTCAGCAGGATGGGCACCACATCGCGAGCAGCCGTGGCGGCAACGATTCCACACATGGGCATCTTCCCTTTGCTGAAAACCAGATAGCGCGACCCATGGATTGGTCACGCCGTCGGTATGGGCCTGAATCATAGACTGCGCCCGGCAAAGGACGCATCGGCGCTGTATGCAGGCAATCTAGCGCTCGAACACTTCCGCAACCTTTCGAGTGCTCGGCGTGCGCAATTCAAGCAGTCGCCGGGCGCGGACAACCTTGGCACAATTGCGCCATTCAGTCGCGTCTGTGTGATCGTGGCTGGCTTCCAGTACTAATGCGTCGCAGCGGCGCATGCCCGCGCCGACGGCGCATCCACGGAAAACCGATGCGTGACTACTGAAACCGTACTCATCACCGGCGGGGCAGGCTACATCGGCAGTCACGTCGTGCAGCAGTTGCTCGACGCCGGCACGCCGCTGGTCGTGCTCGACGATCTCAGCACGGGTTTCCGCGATGCGCTGCAAGGCGCGCCACTGGTCGAAGGCAATACGGGTGACGCCGATCTGGTTGGCCGCGTGTTGCGCGATTACCGTGTCGCGACCGTGCTGCATTTCGCGGCGCGCACAATCGTGCCCGAGTCGGTTGCCGATCCGTTGCGCTATTACGCCAACAACGCCTGCGCCACGCGCACCCTGCTCGAAGGCTGCGTGCGAAATGGCGTCAAGCGCTTTGTGTTTTCCTCGACCGCCGCCGTGTACGGTATCCCCGAGGACGGCCGCGTCGGCGAGGATGCGCCGACGCATCCAATCAATCCGTACGGCAGTTCCAAGCTGATGAGCGAGTGGATGCTGCGCGATCTGGATGCGAACGGCAGCATGCGCCACGTGATCCTGCGCTATTTCAACGTTGCCGGCAGCGACCGGCAAGGACGCGTCGGACAATCGACGCGCAACGCCACCTTGCTGTTCAAGGTCGCGTGCGAAGTGGCGACCGGGCAGCGCGACCACGTGGACATTTTCGGTACCGATTACGCGACGCCGGACGGCACCGGCGTGCGCGACTATATTCATGTCGAGGATGTGGCCACGGCGCATCTGCGCGCCCTCGAGTACTTGCGCGATGGCGGCGCTTCGACCACGCTCAATTGCGGTTACGGACACGGCTATTCGGTGCGCGAGGTGATTGCGGCCGTCGAACGCGCGCATGGCGCGCGGTTGCGCGCGGTTGAGCGCCCGCGGCGCGCAGGCGACCCGCCGTCGCTGATTGCCGATGTCGCGCGTATCGGGCGCGTGTTGCAGTGGACGCCGCGGCACGACGATCTCGACGTGATCGCGGCGACGTCACTGGCATGGGAACGCAGGCTCGCGCAGGCGCGTTGAAGGCTTGGCGTCTCGCATCCGATCGCGCTAGTTTTTGCCAGCTGCGGATAGCGATTGTTGCGCGGTTACTGCGCGCCGCTCGCGCATGCTTTCACGTGTGGAACGCAGGATGGATGAGTGCGGCGAACCGCGTCGATCAGTAGCGCATGTGGCTTTTCATGCGCGTCTGTGGAGCGCGCGCACGTCGGTTTTTACTGGCAGGGCGTGTTGGGCGACGCCGCTAAGGGGCAGCACGCGAATACGCTGCGGTCGGACGACATCCTCACCGAGGCATTCATCGAATAGTCGATGCCCCCGGCGTCGGTTCCCGTCCAATAGCCCCAGACGACTAACGGATTCGCGGGGGCCCCCTGCAAAAGGACCAGCGTTCCCTCTGAAAACGACTTCGAGGCGCTATAGGCGACGCCGTCCTCGTTGATGCTGCACCAAGCGAGGTAGTTGTTGATGGTGAGCGTAAACGACTCGAAGCCGTTGGCGAAGATCACGTCGCTCGTCGGCCCTAGAGATTCCGCGATGAGCGGATGAGCGCGCGCGCTATCCGCGCCACAAAAAATCGCCAAGGCGACGATCGATCCCGCCGCCCCCATCGCCCGACGTGTTTGCGTCATGGGAACCTCCGTAACCGCACGCTAGCACGCGCGCAAGCGCGCAACAACAGGTCAATCCGACGAGGTGGAGCGCGAACGATACCGCTCGCTCAACGCCTGTCTCAACAGCCGTAGAACGCGCGGTACCAGTCGACAAAGCGGGTGATTCCTTCCTCCACCGGCGTGGCCGGCGCGTAGCCGGTGTCGCGCGCGAGTTCCGCAACATCGGCATACGTGTCGGGCACGTCGCCGGGTTGCAAAGGCAGCATGACTTTTCGAGCCGTGCGTCCTAGTTTTGCTTCCAGCACGGCGATGTAACGCGCGAGCTCGACCGGGCGATTGTTGCCGATGTTGTAGATGCGATACGGCGCGCTCGATGAGCCCGGATCGGGATGCATGGGATCGAATGCCGTATCACCCGCCGGCACGCGATCGAGCGTACGCATCACGCCTTCGACAATATCGTCGATGAAGGTGAAATCGCGCGTGTGCTTGCCGTGATTGAACACCTCGATCGGCTCGCCCGCGAGAATTTTCCGGGTGAACAAGAACAAGGCCATGTCGGGCCGGCCCCAGGGACCGTACACGGTGAAGAAGCGCAGGCCGGTCGTCGGCAACGCATACAGGTGGCTGTAGGTGTGCGCCATGAGTTCGTTGGCTTTCTTGGTCGCCGCATACAGGCTGACCGGATGATCGACCGAGTCGCGCACCGAAAACGGCAGCTTTTTGTTCGCGCCATAAACCGAACTGGACGAGGCGTACACCAGATGCTCGACCTTGCCGTGGCGACACGCTTCCAGCACGTTGATGAAGCCGACCAGGTTGCTCTCGATGTAGGCGTAGGGATTTTCGATTGAATAGCGCACGCCCGCTTGCGCGGCGAGATTAACCACGCGCTGTGGCTTGAACTGCGTGAAAGCATTCTCCAGTGCAGCGCGATCTTCAAGCGATGCGCGCACGAAACTGAAATTCGGCTGCGGCGTCAGTCGCGCCAGACGCGCTTCTTTCAGCGACGGATCGTAGTAATCGTTGAGATTGTCGTAACCGAGTACCTCATCGCCACGCGCGAGAAGTCGTTCGCTCAACGAAGAACCGATGAAGCCGGCAGCGCCGGTGACGAGGACACGCATTCCTTTCTCCTTGGCTTGGCGGGAACGCCGGAAGGCGCGATGCCTTGCGTGGCGAGCCGACCAAGCGCATTGCGCCTTGCGGTGCTCCCGCAACTACAAACGATCGTCAACCTTCTCGCGCGGCAGAACCTGTTTCACGTCGAACAGCACGCAGCCTGGTTTGCCCAGCGCGCGAATGCCGTCGGCGCCCAGCTCGATGAACTGGCGGTGCGCGACCGCGAGAATCATTGCGTCGTATTTTCCGGGAACGAGTTCGCTGACGAGCTCGAGGCCATATTCAAGTCGCGCGTCATCCGCGCTGACCCATGGATCATGGACGTCGACGTTTGCGTGATAGCTCTTGAATTCGCTTACCACATCGACCACACGCGTGTTGCGCAGGTCCGGACAGTTTTCCTTGAACGCGAGTCCCAGCACGAGCACGTTGGCGCCGGCGGCATGGATGCGCCGCTGCGTCATAAGTTTGATCACGCGTTGGGCGACATGGCTGCCCATGCCGTCGTTGATGCGCCGGCCGGACAGGATCACCTCGGGGTGATAGCCGATCTGCTGCGCCTTGTGGGTGAGGTAATACGGATCGACGCCAATGCAGTGGCCGCCGACGAGACCCGGGCGAAATGGCAAGAAGTTCCATTTTGTACCGGCCGCCGCGAGCACATCTGTGGTATCGATGCCGAGTCGATGAAAGATCAACGCCAGTTCATTGATCAGCGCGATGTTGAGGTCGCGCTGGGTGTTTTCGATCACCTTGGCCGCCTCGGCAACGCGGATGCTGGATGCCTTGTGCGTGCCGGCGATGATGATCGTGCGATACAGCGCATCGACAAAATCAGCCGTTTGCGGCGTTGAACCCGACGTTACCTTCACAATGGTTTCGAGGCGATGCTGCTTGTCGCCCGGGTTGATGCGTTCCGGACTGTAGCCGGCATAAAAGTCGAGGTTGAATGCAAGACCCGATTCGCGTTCGATGATCGGCACGCACACTTCTTCGGTCGCGCCCGGGTACACGGTTGATTCGAAGATCACCACCGCACCGCGGCCAATCGCCTGGCCTACCGTGCGGCTGGCGGCTTCAAGCGGGCCCAGATCCGGCCGCTTGGCGCTGTCGATCGGCGTGGGTACGGTCACGATGAACACGTTGCATCCAGAGAGATCGGCAGCGTCGGCGCTGAAGCGAAGCTGGGTGCTCGATGCCAGTTCGTCCGCGGTCACTTCCAGCGTGTGGTCGCGGTGCGCGCGCAACTCCTCAATGCGCGCGCGATTGATGTCGAAACCCAGGGTCGGAAGTTTGCGACCGAAACCGGCGGCGAGCGGCAGTCCGACATAGCCCAGACCAATCACGGCGACACGCATTTCTTCGCGGTCGGGCAGGGTGGCAGCATCCATTGGCAGATCCGCTAAGGAGGCCGCAAGTCTAGCAAGACATGCGCAGCAGGCGGACTGCCGCGTCGGCTCCCCCCGCTATTTTTTCTTCGGCCGTGTCCAGCCCGGTATCGTCGTCTGGCGCGCACGCGCGAGTGTAAGTTCGCCTGGCGGGACTTCCTTGCCGATGGTCGAACCGGCGCCAATCGTCGCGTTCTTGCCGATGCGCAGCGGCGCAATCAGCGCGCTGTTCGAGCCGATGAAGGCGCCGTCCTCGATCGTCGTGACGTGTTTGCTCGCTCCATCGTAATTGCAGGTGATGGTGCCGGCGCCGATGTTTACCTCCGCGCCGATTTCCGCATCGCCGAGATAGCTCAGATGATTGGCCTTGGCGTTGTCGCCCAGATGCGCTTTCTTGGTCTCGACGAAATTGCCGATCTGCACGCCGCTGCCAAGCACGGTACCTGGGCGCAGGCGTGCGAAGGGGCCGATGCTGCACGGACCCTGCGTCACCACGCCGTCGAGATTGCAATGCGAATGAACCCGTGTGCCGGCGGCGAGGGTCGAGTTGCGCACGCGGCAGTACGGGCCGATGCGCACGTCGTCGCCCAGTTCAACCAGACCCTCGAGGATCACGTCGATATCGATCTCGACGTCGCGGCCGACGCGCACGTCGCCGCGTACGTCAAACCGCACCGGATCGGCAAAACGCACCCCGGCGGCAGCCAAGGTCGTCGCGCGAAGACGCTGGTACAGACGTTCGAGCGCGGCTAGTTGCCACGCATCGTTCGCGCCGAAGACTTCTTGCGGATTGAGGCACGAACTCGCCTCGGCTGGTTCGCCGTCTTCGCTGGCCAGCGAGAACACGTCAGTGAGGTAGTACTCACCCTGCGAATTGGCATTGGTCAGGTTACTGAGCCAAGCGCGCAGTCGCTGCGCATCGGCAGCGAGGATGCCACTGTTGACCAAGGTGATCGCGCGCTGTTCGGGCGTGCAGTCTTTTTCCTCGACGATAGCGCGCACGCGACCGATGCCATCACGCACCACGCGCCCGTAGCCGTACGGATTGTCGAGGTGGGTCACCAGTGCGGTGAGTGGCGATTTCAGCTCGAGCAGGCGGCGCAGCGTATCGTCGTGGATCAAAGGCACGTCACCATAGAGCACCAGTACGCGGGCGCCATCAGGCACGCCTGGCATGGCGAGCTTGACCGCATGTCCGGTGCCGCGTTGTTCGGCTTGCTGCACCCAGGTCAGATCACCCAGATCGGTCAGCACCGCGCGCACCTGATCGCCCAGATGGCCGTGGACGACGTGAATGCGCGCCGGATGCAGCGCCCGCGCGGTGTCGAGCACATGCGCCAGCAGCGGGCGTCCTGCGAGCGGCATCAGGACCTTTGGTTTGGCGGACTTCATCCGCTTGCCCTCGCCGGCGGCGAGAACGATCACATGCAAGGGGGTGCCCGTCACATCGATTCCCAGGGTGGCGTCGGACGCCCATTCTAGAGGGGTCGGCCCTTTATCGCGCACCGTATTTCCGCCCGACGACGACGCTGGTACACCCGCACCGGAATTGCTGGGCAGGGGCGGGTTGCCAACAGCTTGCCCAGTTTGCAAAATCATGCGCTGCGCACACGCCTGCTACGATTGCCGGCTGCGTCCGGATCTGCATGCATGTCCACCCTTCTTCGCTCCATTGCCGAGAGTGCCATCGTCCTTTCCGGGCTCGCGGCGTGCGCAGAACGCACGCCGCTGGCCGCAGGGATGCAGCCATGACCCTGCTCAAACAAAGTCGCCGCTTCGCCATGATCGGAGTGGCGCAATGGTTGATCGATTGGGGCGTGATGGTGGGACTGAGCCACATGGGCGTTCCCGTCGCGCTGGCCAATATTGCCGGTCGCATCAGCGGCGCCACGCTTGGCTTCTGGTTGAATGGCAGCATCACCTTTGCGCGCGATGGTCGCGGACCGGGCTGGCGCCAGTTCTGGCGTTATTCAGTGCTATGGATCGTGTCGACCGTGATCAGCACCGGTGCGGTATCCGCGATCGATCGGGCATTCGGACTAGGCTGGGCCTGGCTCGCCAAACCGCTGATCGACGGCGTGTTGTCGATCGGCAGTTTCGTATTGTCGCGCCACTGGATTTATCGCTGAGCCATGCAAACACGAACGCCGGCTCTCGCCGGCGTTCGTTGTGCGGTTCAAGGGAGTCGGCACAAGAGTATCGGAACTGCGTCCCCGCCCATCAGACTCCGTGCTGTGACCGCGGGAAATACCCGATCAGTGCTTGTGTGCACGGCGCAGGCGATCGAGTGCCTGCAACTGCGCGAGCGCTTGCGCGAGCTGCGCCTGGGCTTGCGCGACTTCGAGCGCATCCGTTCGGTTGGCCAGCACGCGCTCGGCTTCCTCCTTGGCGTTGCGCGCGGCCGCCTCATCCAGATCCTTGGCGCGGATCGCGGTGTCGGCAAGGATGGTGACAACGCTCGGCTGCACTTCGAGAATTCCGCCAGACACGTAGAAGAACTGCTCCTCGCCGTTCTCCAGTTGCACGCGCACCTGACCGGGCTTCAGGCGTGTGATCAGCGGGGCATGCCGCGGCGCGATGCCAAGCTCGCCCATTTCGCCGGTGGCGATAACCATTTGCGCATTGCCGTGGAAGATTTCCTCCTCGGCGCTAACGATGTCGCAACGGATTGTGCTCATGTTGCTCTCACTTCGTTCGATCAACGGGAATCGTGCATGGGGAATCGGGAATGATTGGAGCAGGGCGGCGCAAGCGTTCGCTTTTGACGATTCCCGATTTCCTGTTCTCGATTCCCCGCGGCCGCAGAGCGGTCGCTCAGGCGGCCTTCTTCTCCATCGCCTTGGCCTTCTCGAACGCCTCGTCAATGCCGCCGACCATGTAGAACGCCTGTTCCGGCAGGTGATCGCATTCGCCGTCACAGATCATCTTGAAGCCACGGATGGTTTCTTTCAGCGACACGTACTTGCCGGGCGCGCCGGTAAACACCTGCGCGACAGTGAACGGCTGCGAGAAGAAGCGTTCGATCTTGCGCGCACGCGTGACCGACTGTTTATCTTCTTCGCTCAGCTCGTCCATGCCGAGAATCGCGATGATGTCCTTCAATTCCTTGTAGCGTTGCAGGGTGGCCTGCACGCGGCGCGCAGTGTCGTAGTGTTCGTTGCCGATCACGTTTGGATCGAGCTGGCGCGAGGTTGAATCGAGGGGATCGACCGCGGGATAGATACCCAGCGACGCGATGTTGCGCGAGAGCACGACGGTGGCGTCCAGATGCGCAAACGTGGTTGCTGGCGACGGATCGGTCATGTCGTCGGCAGGCACATAGACTGCCTGGATCGAAGTAATGGAACCGGTTTTCGTCGACGTGATGCGCTCCTGCAGGCGACCCATTTCCTCTGCCAGGGTCGGCTGGTAACCGACCGCGGAGGGCATGCGTCCGAGCAACGCCGAGACTTCCGTGCCGGCCAGCGTGTAACGGTAGATGTTGTCGACGAAGAACAGGATGTCGCGGCCTTTTCCCGTGGCCGGATCGATATCGTCGCGGAAGTATTCGGCCATCGTCAGGCCGGTCAGCGCGACCCGCAGGCGATTTCCCGGCGGCTCGTTCATCTGGCCGTAGACCATCGCGACCTTCGATTCGGCAATGTTGTCGAGCTTGATCACGCCCGCATCGATCATCTCGTGGTAGAAATCGTTGCCTTCACGCGTGCGCTCACCGACGCCGGCAAATACGGACAAACCGGCGTGCTGGGTCGCAATGTTGTTGATCAGCTCGAGCATGTTGACAGTCTTGCCGACGCCCGCGCCGCCAAACAAGCCGACCTTGCCTCCCTTGGCGAACGGGCAGACCAGATCGATGACCTTGATGCCGGTTTCAAGCAACTCGTTCGCGGCAGCCTGATCGTCGTACTTCGGCGCCGGGCGGTGGATGACCCATTCCTCCTTCGCGCCAATGGGACCGGCTTCGTCGATCGGATTGCCGAGCACGTCCATGATGCGCCCGAGCGTCGCCGTGCCGACCGGTACCTTGATGCCCTCGCCCGTGTTGTTGGCGATGAGGCCACGCTTCAATCCGTCGGTCGAGCCGAGCGCGATGGTGCGCACGACGCCGTCGCCGAGCTGCTGTTGCACTTCCAGCGTGATCGCCATGCCGTCGATCTTCAGAGCGTCGTATACCTTGGGTACCGACTCGCGCGGAAATTCGACGTCGACGACGGCGCCGATGATTTGTACGACTTTGCCTTGGCTCATGGTGTGGCTCCGGATGACTCTTTCAAACTTGCCGTAGCGCCGCCGAAGCCGCGCTGTTCTTTGAGAGTGCGGCCATGGATGGCCGCTTTTTGACTTTCGCGATCACGGACGATCGCACTCATACCGCCGCCGCGCCGCTGACGATCTCCGAGATTTCCTGGGTGATCGCAGCTTGGCGCGCCTTGTTGTAGATCAGGGTCAGGTTGTCGATCGCCTTGGTCGCATTGTCGGACGCGCTCTTCATCGCGACCATGCGCGCGGCATGTTCGCTGGCGAGGTTCTCGAGCACGGCTTGATAGACGAGCGATTCGATGTAACGCGTCAGCACGTGTTCAAGCACGCTTCCCGCGTCGGGTTCGTAGAGATAGTCCCACGCATGCGCGGTGAACTGTTCCTGCGACGGGGGCAATGGCAGCAGCGGCGCGATCGTTGTCTTCTGCGTCATCGTATTGACGAAATCGTTGTAGACCAGGCTTAGGCGGTCGACGCGGCCGGCGGTGTACTCATCGAGCATGACCTTGATCACGCCGATCAGTTGCGCAATCTGGGGCCTTTCGCCCAGATGCGTCACCGAGCCGACCATGTTGATCTTGAGACGACGGAAAAACTGCGTCGCTTTCTGGCCGACGCAAACCACGTCGACCTCGATGCCCTGGTCCTGCCACTGGCGAATTTCTCCGAGCAGCTTGCGGAACAAGTTGGAATTGAGGCCGCCGCACAGGCCGCGATCGGTCGACACGACCACGTAGCCGACGCGTTTGACGTCCTTGCGTTCGAGCAGAAACGGATGCTTGTACTCGACATTCGCGTGCGCGATATGGCCGATGACCTGGCGCATCAAACGCGCATAAGGACGCGATGAGCGCATAAGCTCCTGCGCCTTGCGGATTTTCGATGCGGAGACCATTTCGAGCGCGCGCGTCACCTTGCGGGTGTTCGCGACGCTCTTGATCTTGGTTTTTATTTCTCTGCCGCCGGCCATGCTTTGCTCGCTTTGCTCGCTGCGCGGGGAATCGGGAATCTAAAAACCGACTACCCGAGCCCTACCCGTATTCCCGATTTCCTATTCCCGGACTCACCAAGAGCCGGTTTTCTTGAACTCATCCAGTCCTTGCTTGAACTGCGCTTCGATTTCGTTGTTCCAGTCGCCGCTGGCGACGATCTTGGCCATCAGGTCGGCGTAGTTGTTGTGGAAGTGCGCGTGCAGCGCGGCTTCGAACGGCAACACCTTGGCCAGTGCCAGGTCGTCCAGGTAACCCTTTTCGGCTGCATACAGCGACACGCTGAGCTCGGCGATCGACAGCGGCGCGTACTGCTTCTGCTTCATCAGTTCGGTCACGCGTTGGCCGCGTTCGAGCTGCGCACGCGTGGACGCGTCGAGGTCGGATGCGAACTGCGCGAAGGCCGCCAGTTCGCGGTACTGCGCCAGCGCGAGCTTGATCCCGCCGGAAAGCTTCTTGACGATCTTGGTCTGCGCAGCGCCGCCGACACGCGATACCGAAATACCGGCGTTGACCGCAGGACGAATGCCGGCGTTGAACAGATCGGTTTCGAGGAAGATTTGTCCGTCGGTGATGGAGATGACGTTGGTCGGCACGAACGCCGACACGTCGCCCGCCTGCGTCTCGATGATCGGCAGTGCGGTCAATGAACCGGTCTTGCCCTTGACCGCGCCGTTGGTGAACTTCTCTACATACGCCTCCGACACGCGCGAGGCGCGTTCGAGCAGGCGCGAATGCAGATAGAACACGTCGCCCGGATACGCTTCGCGACCTGGCGGACGGCGCAGCAGCAGGGAAATCTGGCGATACGCCCAGGCCTGCTTGGTCAAATCGTCATAGATGATCAGCGCGTCTTCGCCAAGGTCGCGGAAAAACTCGCCCATCGCGCAACCCGAATACGGCGCGATGTACTGCATCGCAGCCGATTCCGAGGCCGACGCGGCCACGATGATCGTGTGTGCAAGCGCGTCGTTTTCTTCGAGCTTGCGCACGACATTCGCAATCGAGCTTTGCTTCTGACCGATCGCGACGTAAACGCATTTGATGCCGGAATCTTTCTGATTGATGATCGCGTCGATCGCCAGCGCGGTCTTGCCGGTCTGGCGGTCGCCGATGATCAACTCGCGTTGGCCGCGGCCAACCGGGATCATCGAATCAACCGATTTGTAGCCGGTCTGCACCGGCTGGTCGACGGACTTGCGCCAGATCACGCCCGGCGCAACCTTCTCGATGGGCGATGTCTGCGTTGTGTTCAGTGGGCCCTTGCCGTCGATTGGTTCACCCAGTGCGTTGACCACGCGACCGAGCAGTTCACGTCCGACCGGCACTTCGAGAATGCGGCCGGTGGTCTTGGCCGTGTCGCCTTCGCGCAAGTGTTCGTAATCGCCAAGCACGACCGCGCCGACCGAGTCGCGCTCAAGGTTCAGCGCGAGTGCAAACGTGTTGTTCGGCAGTTCCACCATTTCGCCCGACATCACGTCGTTGAGACCGTGAATGCGCACGATGCCGTCCGACACGCTGGTCAGCGTGCCTTCGTTGCGCGCTTCGGCGGCAAGCTTGAACTTTTCGATGCGGCTCTTGATGAGTTCGCTGATTTCGGACGGATTGATGGTCGTGGACATCGGCTTGATTCCTCTGTTCATGCGCTGCATTCACAACGCACGAAGAATTGATTCTCTTGTGAAGAGTACGGGCAGGAATGCCCGCTCTTGTTCCTCGCGATCATGCAAGATCGCTTCAGCTAATAAGCGAGCGCCTGTTGCAGTCGTGCCAGCCGCCCATCCACGCTGCCATCGATGACGACGTTGCCGGCATCGATGATGGCGCCGCCGAGCAACGTAGGATCGATGGATTGTTCCATTTCGATCGCACGGCCGAAGCGGCGCTTCAGCGCCTCTGCAAGCCTGACCGCCTCGTCTGCACCAATCGGCGTCGCCGAGCGAACTTTCACGTGCAACACGCTTTCTGCCTCGTTCTTGAGTTCGTTGAACAAGGCATAGATTTCCGGCAGTACTGGCAAGCGACCGTTGTCAGCGAGCGTCTGCACGAAACGGGCAAACAGCGAATCGGCTTCTTCGCCGTCCGGCAAGACCACGGCTGCAAGTCGATCGACGGGCGCACGCGGATCGCCAAACAACGATGAGACGCGCGGATCGGCCGCGACGTATGCGGCAAATGCGAGTTTGCCGGCCCACGTCTGCAATGTGTCGTGCGCGCAAGCGAGTTCGTAGGCTGCGCGCGCGTACGGTCGGGCGAGGGTTATCGCGCTCGACATCGTCAGATCTCGCTGACGAGCTGGTCGAGCAACGCCTGGTGCGCGTTCGCGTCGATTTCTCGGCGCAGGATCTTGCTGGCGCCGGCGATCGCAAGCGAGGCGACCTTGCCACGCAGTTCATCGCGCGCACGGTGCACCATGGAATCGATCTCGGCGGCAGCGATCGCCTTCTGCTTGGTCGCCTCGACGATCGCGTCCTGCTTGGACCTGTCGACGATGCCACTGGCCTGCTGACGCGCCTTGTCGATGATCGTGGCCGCTTCGGCGCGTGCTTTCTTGATTTCCTCGGCGGCATGCAAATCCGCTTGCGCCAGTTCGCTGCGCGCCTTGTCGGCGGCGGACAAGCCCTCGGCAATGCGCCGCGCGCGTTCGTCCATCGCATGGGTCAGCGGTGGCCAGATGAATTTCATCGTGAACCAGATGAGGATCCCGAAGGTGATCATCTGGGCGATGAGCGTTGCGTTGATGCTCACGGGCTAAACCCTCGACAGCGGAGTCGGTACGAATGAATCAGTGCGCCACGCCGGCAGCGGCGGCGACGACTTTGGCGGCAAACGGATCGACGAAGGTGAAGTACATCGCGATGCCGACGCCGATGATCGGAATCGCGTCGATCAGACCGACCAGCAGAAACATCTTGCCCTGCAGCATGGGTACCAGTTCCGGCTGGCGCGAGGCGCCTTCGAGAAACTTGCCGCCCATCAAGCCCATGCCGATCGCGGCGCCAATGCCGCCAAGACCGAGCATGAAGGCAGCCGCGATGGCCGTCATACCTTCAACATTTGCGAGTGCGCCGATATCCATCATTGTCTCCGTAGTACTTGGTGGGGTGAAAAATGCAGTGGGTTTGAAATCAGTGATGGTCTGCCGCCATCGCCATGTAGACGACAGTCAGGACCATGAAAATGTACGCCTGCAGGGTGATGATCAGGATATGGAAAATGGTCCAGCCGGTGGCCAGCAATACCTGCAAAATCAGGCTGATGTTGTCGCCGATGCTGCTGATCGAATAATGCAGAGTGAAGCAGGCGATAAGGATGAAGATCATCTCGCCGGCGTACATGTTGCCGAAAAGTCGCAAGCCGAGGCTGAGCGGCTTGGCCAGTTCCTCCACCGTCTTCAACATGAAGTTGATCGGCATGAGGAGGATTTTGACCACGATATTGTCGGCGGCGAACGGATGAAACAGGAATTCCGCACCCACGCCGCGTACGCCCTTCTTGACGAAACCGTATCCGAATGCAATCAGGAACACGGTGAGCGACATGCCGAGCGCGATATTCGGATCGCTCGAGGGAACCACGCGCAGGTGATCGACGCCTATGCCGCGGGCACTGGACGGCAGCAGATCCACCGGCAACATATCCATGAAGTTCATCAGGAACACCCAGAATCCGACCGCCAGCGCCATCGGCGCGACAAAGCGCGACTGGTGATGGAAGGCGTCCTTGACCTGGCTATCGGTGAACTCGATGCACAGCTCGATGAAATTCTGCCAGCGACCGGGCACGCCGCTGGTGGCGCGGCGCACGGCGAGCATGAACATGAGCACGAAAATCAGGCCCAGGATCAGCGAAAACACCACCGAATCCAGATGCAAAACCCAGAAGCCGGTGGCTTCCGGGTTGATCGACATGGTGTGCAGATCCAACTTGAGATTGGTCAAGTGGTGCAGGATGTAACTGCTGCTGTCGTGACTGCCTTCTGCCGCCATTGCCTGCTAGTCCGTGTTCAAAATTGCCATTGCAACGTTGTTTGAGAGAGCGATCAAAAACGATCGCGCGCGACCGCCAACATGATCCAGTTCATCGCAAGACATGCGACAAACGTGATCATCAGGGCGGCGAAATGGCTACCGAACCGGACGGCTCCGATCCAGAAGAGCAGCGCCGTCAAGATCAGTTTTCCCACTTCCGCCCGGTAGAACGCACCCAGCAGATCCGTCGCGCTGGCATCGCGCTTGCGCACAAACACGCGCAGCGCGAAATAAATGCCTGGAATTATCGCGACAGCTCCGCCAAACAACGCGGCGGACGCCGCCCCCGCTCCCCCGATGAACCATGTAACCGCCGCGCCCGCGATGGCGATGACCGACTGCGCGATGCACAAGCTCCACGCCAACGATCCGCCATTCCCAGGCACCACGCGTATCTGGTGTTTCAAACCCGCTGCCGCCATCGCCCGCAGTCCCCGCCCGTGCGACACCGGTTGGATAAAATCTCAGCCCGGGAGCCGCAATCCCGGGCGCGTAAGCACCCGCGAAATTTGCGCCGTGTGCCCGATTCCGATCTCACAACCCCTTCCGCTGGCGCGACCTTCAAGGCGCCCCAGTCCACGCAGGACAATGTCATCCACACGAGGGAAGCCTCGGCCGCTGCCATACACCGATAATCCGAGCGGCCTTGTCGCTGCCAATCGAACCACCTGGTGGTTTTCATCAAGGTTGTTGAAACGACGCAAGTGAGCGCGACGGCTCCCTCGCGAAGGGCGCGTAGTGTATCAGCGATCCATTTGCCGTCGCAATAAAAGCCGGCCACGCCGCGGCCGTTCCGGGCGCGGAACGCCGTGTCATCGAGAACAAAAAAAAGGCCGGACGAATCCGGCCTTGCAAGACGCGATCGCGACAGGGGAGACGCGAGCGCGCTTTCTACAACAATTTTTTCAGTCTTCTACGGCTTGGACTCAGCGCGCGTTTTTCTTGACGGTGGCCTGGGCCTTGGTCGCCGCGGCATTCGCTTCGCGCGCAAAGGTGTCGCTGACGGTCTGGAAGGTGTCCTTGGCATTCTCGAACGAACCCTTCGCCAGCGAACCAATCGCTTCGGAAGTCTTCATCGAAACGCCAGCCACTTCCTGGCTGTTGGCGTACAGCTTGGCCGCGCTTTCCTTGGCCAGATCCATGCCCTTCTGCGAAAACGCCTTGACGCCTTCGAGATCGCGCACTTCGGCGGCCTGCGACCAGAAATCGACAGTCGCCTTGACGCTGTCCTCAAAGGTCTTGAGGTTGAGCTCGGTAATGCGCTCCAAGCCAGCGAGTGCGTAGCCTTGGGCCTTGACGAGGGTGTCGGTGTAGCTCTTGCCGAACGCCACGGACTGAGTGTTGATCTGCTCGAACATGATCGATACCTCTGAGGTATTGGGGAGTGTTCGAGTATCCTAGCAAAGAGTTTGGTGCAGCGCAACATGTTTCACAAAGATTCTGCAGGATTGTTCAATATCTATTTATAAATCAATGGGTGTGGCAAGAAATCGATTTTGCCGCAACGCGATAAATCTCGCCCATGAATATCGTGGGAGCGGCGGCAGCCGCGATGCTCCTGATTTTTCGCTCCACAGCAATCGCGGCTGCCGCCGCTCCCACAAAGCGTGCGGTCAGCCGGTCGGTCCCTCGTAGCTGCAGGTAGACGTGCAGGTTTCGTGAATCACGATCCTCGCCAGCAGCGGCAGACGCGGCTGCAGATGACTCCATATCCAGCGCGCGAGGTTCTCGCTGGTCGGATTTTCAAGACCGGCCACGTCGTTCAAGTAGTGGTGGTCGAGCTGCTCGAACAGCGGCGCAAACGCCGCTTTGATATCGGCGTAATCCATGACCCAGCCGAGCTTCGGATCGATTGGCCCACGCACATGCACATCAATCGCGAAGGAATGTCCGTGCAGACGTGCGCACTTGTGCCCGGGCGGCACCTGCGGCAAACGATGCGCAGCTTCGATGCGAAATGTCTTCGAGATGTCCATGAGCGCGTGATTTTAACGCAGATGATCGGTGCGCCGTTGCACGCTCCGCAGTCGCACAGCCGGTTTTCCCGACTCATGGCTTGGCTGGCGCGACGGCTGCCTCTGCAGCCGGCAATCCGAGTATGACGATCTTGCCGTTGATTTTTGGAGTCGGCCAGATTGGCGACGTCATGCCCGCGGCGACGGCGACCTTCTGCCCGGCGCCGGTGTCGTAGGTGATCACGCCGCCGGCAATCGCGCCACCGAGATCCGTTGACCACAGCTTCTGGCCGCTGGCGCTGTCGAACGCATACAAGGTGCCACCCATGTCGCCGAAGAACAGCACCCCGCCGGCCGTTGGCGTGATGCCGCCCATCAACGGAAACGGCGCCTTGAATTGCCAGTGGCGCTTGCCGCTGTCCGCATCGCTGGCGGTCATCCAGCCGGCCCACTTGGACACGTCGTCCTGCTTGCCGAAGCCGTCCGACGCGCCGCTCCACGCATCGCCCAGCGGCGTGCTGGCAAGCGTGTCGGGCGGCGCTGCGTGCACCGTCGTGCACCAGTCGACCTCGCCGGTGAAGATCAAATTGTGCACTGGATCGAACGCCGGACTGTTCCATTCGGCGCCGCCTTGCGAGCCCGGGCAGAAGCGCGTGCCTTCGACGGTGATCGGCGCATCGGTGTTGAATGTGCGCGTCATTGCCTTGCTGTAGAGCAATTTCCCGCTGGCCAAATCGATCATGTGCAGTTGGCCGTCCTTGGGTGCAACCGCCATCAGCGCGTGTCCGCCCTTGCTGGTAAAAAGTACCGGTGCGGTCGATGTGTCCCAATCATGAAAGTCGCGCTTGACCAATTGGAAGTGACGCAGATACGCGCCGCTCTTTGCATCCAGCACGACGATCGAACTGGCAAACAAGTTGTTCCCCGCACGATGCGCCTTGTCGAAGTCCGGGGCTGGATTGCCGCCGGGAACGTACAGAAGGCCGCTGGCGGGATCAAGCGTGTACGAAGCCCACGTCGCGCCGCCGGTGATGGGAAACCCGTCCGTGGTCTTCCACGACACGGGATGTTCGGTGGATGCGTTGGCGGCCTCCGGCCCTCGCGCAAAATCGCCATCGCCCTTGGGCACCATGTAGAACTCCCACACAATGCGGCCGTCCTTTGCATCGAGTGCGTACATGCGGCCCTTGACGCCCTTGTTGTCGCCGCCTGCGTTGCCGACAAAGACCAGGCCGTTCCAAGCGATCGGCGCTGCCGGCACGGATTCTCCTTTTGCCGCGTCCGCAATCGTGGTCGCCCACAAACGCTTGCCGGTCTTCGAATCGTAGGCGAGCACGCGCCCATCTGCGGTGCCGCGGAACACGCGCCCTTCCAGCCACGCCAGCCCGCGATTGACCTGCAGCGGGGTCCCCTTGAAGTCCTCGTGCGCGCGCCAGTTCTGTTTGCAGGTATCCGGATCGATGGAGAACGTGTCGTGCTCGGTCGTTGCAAACAGCGCGCCATCGACCTGCACGAGGCCTGTCTGGAAACTGGTTTGCTCGCCACTGTCGTACGTGCACAGCGCTTTGAGACGCTGGACATTCTTCGTGTCAATCGCGTCAAGCGCAGCGTAACGTTCCGAAGTCAACGTGCGGTTGTAGCTGGGCCAGTCCTTGCCGGCGCCGGCATGCGCAGAGGGCAAATGGATGAGAACCACGAGTGCGGCAACGGGCAGGGCACGGCGCAACATTGACGGTTCCTCGGCAGGGACGATGGCAGTCGTGAACATACATAGCGGCGCGAATCGCAAGGGATACTACGCTGTCGACTCAGATTAGCGCGGCTGATCGGTCCACGGGTAGGTCGCGGCTTATCTGAGGAGGTTTGGTTGCCTGAAATGCGTGGGCTTCGCCGAGCAGCCACGCTCGGAATGCCTGGAATCCCGCGTGCCCGCGCGAACGATCCGGATAGACAAGGTAGTGCGCGTAGCGCGCCTTCATGCGCTCGGGAAACAACACGACGAGGCGACCGCTTTCGAGCAATGGCCGCATCAAGGTCTCGCGTCCGAGCGACACGCCCATGCCTTCGGCGGTCGCGCGTTGCAAAGTGTCCGAATCGCTGAATGTCGCCACATAGCGCGCCGGTTCCTTGCCTCCGTACAGTTCGAACCAGCGTGGCCACGGATCATCCGGAGACAGTAGTGGCCACTCGCCTAGTTGGTCCAGACGCGGGCGCTTGCGTCCCTTGAGCAGACTCGGACTTGCGACAGGCGTCAGCCATTCCTCGAACAGCAACTCGGCGTTGACGCCTTCCCAATTGCCGGGGCCGTAGCGCAGCGCGCCGTCGAAACGACCGTCGGCAAAATCGACGCGTTCGATGGAGGAGTCGAGATTGAATTCGAGATCGGGCACCTGCGCGACAAAACGCGGCAGGCGCGGCACCAGCCAGCTTGACGCGAGCGAGGGCAACGAGCTGATGCTGAGGACGCAGTCGCGGCGCGCGCACAGCGGATGCAGCGCGGCCTCGATCGCGTCGAGATGCGGCGCCACGCGGTCAAGCAGCAATGCACCTTCCGGCGTCAGTTTGAGGCCGCGTGGACCGCGCACGAACAGCTTGCAGCCGACCCGCTGTTCGAGCAGGCGCACCTGGTGGCTGAGCGCGCTTACCGTCAGGTGCAGACGCTCGGATGCGCGGGTCATGTTCTGCGCGCGCGCAGCGGTCACGAATACTTGTAGCGCATTCAACGGCGGACGTTCCATATGCAATATTTCTCAAGTCTGCCTATCAAACATGTCGCTACAGAAATCGCCAACAATGGCATATCTTCTCGCTCTCGCATCACTTCTGCAAGTATGAGGAGACAAGGTCATGTTGAAGGAATTGAACATCATTGCAAACGGTCTGCTGGGTCTGCACGGCTATCGGCTGCATCCGACCCAATGGGGCGACAGCATCTCGAACGTCAACTTTCCGCCACCGCGACCGATCGTGCCGCATGTGCATCCGCGATCGCGCGGCGCTGCCACTTCGTTGCGGTTGGTGCCAGCAGTCGACGCCAGCGTCGCTCGCGTCTGCGGTTGCGGTGCGTGACAGCAACTGCGGGCATGACTTTGCGTTCGGTCTGTGCTGGAACAGCGCCTTGTCGCGCGCGCCGACGTCGACGGTGACGAATTTCCTGCATGTGCAGCCGCTCCTTCGGGGGACAGAAGATTACGCCGGTCACGCCACGGCAAAGGCTGTTTCCAGAACCCGAAGGACGGTTGGAGGCACGTGATACGCTGCCTCAAAAAAGGGGAAATCTGTCGTGAAGAGAATGCATCATCCGATTGGCAGGTTCTTGCGCGGTGCTGCGCCCGTGGTGGTTATGCTCGGGTCGACGCTGCTTTCGGCATGCGCCGGAATGGACGCTTCGACCTCGGCAGCGACGCCGGTGGCCGCAGCAAGTTGCGCGAGCGAGGACCTCTCCTCCTCCAAGGTTAAGATCGGCGCGTATCTGGCGTCCGGGACTTTTTCCGCGAGGCAGGAAGACGCGAACGGACATACGTTGGCGGTGTCCGTTGAAATCCCCGCGATTCATTTCACTGGGCCAGGTCAGTCGAGCACGCTTCCAGTCGGCCCATGCCAGTACATTCACCGCTTCGTCTTCCCGGTGGTGGTCGCACCCACGGGAGCAGTCGTCGAGCCGTTCGCATATGCCGAAATCGATTGGAACACCGAGGGACTGCCCCGGGGCCCAAACGGCTCTTTCTCCTCGCCCCACTTCGATTTCCATTTCTACCTGGCGCCCCAAAAAGCGGTTGACGCCGCAATGAGCTGCATCTCCTCGAACGGAAAAACCTGTGATCCGCTGAAGACCGATTACGCCCAGATGGAGCGCTTTCTCAATCTTCCGGACGCGTCGTCGGTTCCCGCCACCTATCGTCCGGATGTCGACTCTTCGATTTCCAGCATGGGGCTGCATCTAATCGACAGCACCTTCGATTACACGGTCAAGAATGTGGACCACACCCCGACCCTTTTGTACGGAACGTTCGCGGGCAAGATCGTTTTCGCGGAGTCGTCCGTCACGTTGCAAACCTTGCAGGATGTCGTCGCCGCACCTGGGGGCTCTCTCAGGTTTCCTTTTGCGCAGCCGGCCGCGTACGCAAGCGGCAGCGATTGGCCGACGTCGTTCGTGATCCAATACCTGCCTGACACCGGTGGATTCAAAGCCGGTTTCAGTGGATTTGTTCACCACGATTGAATGCACGCCAACCTCCGCGTGCTCGGACATCCCATCGAGCACTTCGGTTCTGTGACCGCCTTGCGGGCGGACTGTAATCAACCATCCAGGCTTCTCGCGCCCTGGTGTGACTCGGTCTCGAACAAGTTCGACTGCATCGGCGTGTCATCCGGGTCGAAGAAATTGGCGAGCCCGACGCCGACGAGGCGGTACAAGGTCGTCGCAGGGAGTTCGACCTGCGCGCACAGATCGAGCGCGATCGCGGTCAATTCCGCGGCCGAACCGGGCGCGCTGTCGGGCGTGCGGCTGCGCGTGAGAATGCGGAACTCACGCGTCTTGAGTTTGAGCACCACGGTGCGACCGACGCGTTCGGAGCGCTGGCTGGCGGCCCAGGTCTTCGCTGCCAATTCGCGGATCATCGGCGTTGCCTCAATCAACGGCACGTCATTGACGAACGTGTCCTCGGCCGAGATCGACTGCGTCGGACGATCCGGTTTGACTTCGCTGTGGTCGATGCCGTGCGCAAGTTCGGACAAACGCCGCCCATAGCGGCCAAAACGCGCTTCGAGCGCGTGCACCTCGAATGCGCGCAACTCTCCGACCGTGCGGATACCGATCGCGGCGAGTTTGCCGTCCATGACCTTGCCGACGCCGTGGATGCGTGAAACCGGCAGCGGGGTCAGGAAGCCCTCGACCTCATGCGGGCGGATCACGAACAGGCCATCGGGCTTGCGCCAGTCCGAGGCGATCTTGGCCAGAAACTTTGCCGGCGCGACACCGGCGGAAGCGATCAGGCGGGTTTCCTCGCGAATGCTTGCGCGAATCGATCGCGCGATCGCGGTGGCCGAGGACAGGCCGGATTTCGGCGTCGTCACATCCAGATAGGCTTCGTCCAGCGACAGCGGCTCGACCAGATCGGTATGGCGCAGCAGGATTTCGCGGACCTGCTGCGACACTGCCTTGTAACGCACGAAATCCGGCGCCACGAACACGGCGTCGGGACATAATCGTTCGGCGCGTGCTGCCGGCATTGCCGAACGCACGCCAAACGTGCGGGCCTCGTAGCTCGCCGCGCACACCACCGAGCGCGTGCCTCGCCACGCAACGACCACCGGCCGACCGCGCAGGCTGGGGTCGTCGCGTTGTTCCACCGATGCATAAAACGCATCCATGTCGATGTGCACGAATTTGCGCATGAAGCTCGTTGGACGTTGTCTGCGGCGATGCTACTACCCGCGTGCGCCATTGCCGCGTGGCTCCATCGCGGATGCAAGCGGTGGCCCGGCGCCCCAAGCGGGCGGTCGCGCCCGATGGTGGCTTGCACACGGCGGCGCGCATGCGGCGTTTTCCTACATCGCGTCGCGGAAGTTGCGCATCGCGGATGGCCGCGGCGCGCGCGACGATGGGTCCTCGCAACGGGAGCAAAGCGATGCCAGACACACGAGCACGAAAAAGGGGATGGCGTCGCGCCTGCGGCGTCGCGATGACGCTGTTGATCACCACGGCAGCGCATGACGTAATGGCGGGTGACGTCTACCGATGTACGCAGGCAGACGGTCATGTCGCCTACCAAGACCACGCCTGCAGTGGCAGTGAGCGTGAGAAGCGTATCGAGATTGCGCCAGCCCCTGCACCGGGACCGGCGCCGGATTATCGATTGCCAGCGCCAGCGCATGCGTCGCGTGCGACTGTGTCGCGCACAGCGGGGCGACGCGGGCAGGCGCGCAGCGAAAGCGTGATGTCGTTTGAATGCCGCGCCGCGAATGGCGAAGTGTTTTACCGCCACGGCGCGTGTCCACATTCGATCAAGGAGGCGAGCGACCACACTGCGCGCCATGCTGGCGGCCGCGGTCGCGGCAATGGGCGCGAAAGTCGCGCAGCCGGGTCGGTCGCGGTATCGGCCAGGGCATTGCCGCGTTCGGAGGTGTGCAAGCGCCTCGAGCGTTCTTTCGCTCGCGCCGGACACGAGCGTGATGAGACGGTATCGACATACGAGCACAACGCGGGTCGCGATCCGTGCCGCAATTTCTGATCCTGCGTTCGATGGATGATGCAGCGTGCACGCCCTGCGTTTACGATGGCGCCGGATTTCTTGCGGAGCGATCACATGCGAATCGGGATGAGGCTGGTGGCACTTTTCTTCGCATGTGCATGGATGGGCGGGTGTTCGCCGCAGTCGCCCGCACCGCTCGCGGCAACCACGGCTGCGCCGAGCGTTGAGCCGCAAGCGAACAAGGAGCTGGCGCTTTATCGCACGTTGCGACAGCAACAATCGTGGGAACTTGCTGCGCCAATCGGCGCCGAAATCGTGGCGCGATTCAGCGGCAGCGCGGCGGCGACGGAAGTGCACGAAACGCTGGCCGACACGACGGCCAAGGCCAGTGCGGTGGCAACCCGACGGCGCCTCGAGCGGTTGTGGTCGTACCAGACCGGCGATGAATCGGGCGGCCAGCAAAGCACCGCTTCGATTTACAGCAACGATATCGCGGCCGGCGACCGCGTGCGCCTGATCCTGCGCCGCCACTCCGATTGGGGCCAGAGCGTGTATCTGTTTGGCGCCGGCAAGGGGTTCGTGTGCCGCGGCACCTGCAAGATCGCGGTGCGCTTCGACGATAAATCGCCCGAGCAGATCAAGGCGTATCTGCCGCCAACCGGGGAACCGGCCTTGTTTATAAGCGATGACGCCGGATTCATTCGCAAGCTTGGCAGCGTGCAGAAAATCAGCATCGACGTGGCCGAGAAAGGCAAAAGCGCTCGGACGCTCGTGTTTGATGTGGGAGGGTTTGATTCGACGCGTTTCGCGCCAGTTGCGCGCAAGCCATCTCGCGCGAGAAAGTAGCCCTGAAGCTTCAAAATCCGGGCTTTAGACCGCGCCCGGATCGTTCGCCACGAGCTTCACCCCGGTCGCAACGATTTCATAGTGGTGCTTGGACAGCACGCGCAGTTCACCGCCATCGGCCAGGCAGATCCTGGCGAGCCGCTCGATATGCGCGTTCAAGTGGCTGGCTGGCTCGACGTAAACATGGATTTCGTAATCCTTATCGTCGTTGCCGTGCGCATGATAAAGCTGCTTGAGAACCATATTGCTTGGCTGGATTGGCATGAGTGGATGGCACGCATCGTTTCAAGGTCGCGTGGGCGAAACGGCTGATTTTCCGCCGCAGTCACTCGATCAAAACCCATTGTCCTCTTCTCGCGTCGCCGGTGGTCGCCCTTGCGCAACGGGTCCTTCGTAGCTGCCTGGTCTGATCGACCTGGAAGGCACGCTCCCATGCGCTGAACAGCGTCGCTCGGAATGGAAAATCACGCGGCTCGGGATGACGTGGCCAAGCACAAGAAACCCGCTGGCTGATTGATTGGTCGCGCGCCGTTCAGCTTTCCGCGCAGAAACTGCGACCTTCTTCCACGATGAGGAGTCTCGCCATGCAAAAACGTTATCTTCCGGCCTTGGGCGCCGCTATTGCGCTGGCCATGGCGGCTGTCGCCGTTCCGCAACGTGCAAGCGCTGCCTCGGCGGATCTCGACTGCACGATGAAATTTTCGCTGACCGGCTGGTCATTGATCTACAAGCACGCCGAAGGACACGGCGTGGTTACCTGCGCAGACGGCACCTCGATGCCCGTGAACATCAGTGCGAAAGGCGGCGGCCTGACCGTCGGCAAAACACATATCGATGACGGCACCGGCAAGTTCACCGACGTGCACGCGATCAGCGAAGTCTTGGGAACGTATGCGCAAGGCGATGCGAGCATTGGCGCGGGCAAGTCAGGCACCGCACAGGTGTTGACCAAGGGCACCGTCTCCCTGGCGCTGGCGGGCTCGGGTGAAGGCGTCAACATCGGCGTCAGCGTTGGGGGGTTCACGATCAGCGCGGCGGGACACGACCGGCGGATGCATCACCGCAAGAAATAATTGATCTTGCACGACGGAGCCGCGGCGCTAAACGCCGCGGCTTTTTTCATGGCGAAATTCCCGCACCTTGGCGTCGGCGCCCGCACCGGCGCCGCGTTTGCAGGTCGCCGCTGCGACACCGTGTTGCCTGGCAGATACATCATTCCCGACGCGTGTTGATCGCGCGGACGCCGGTTCCCGGCCCGGCTTCGCGGACGCCGGTTCCCGGCCCGGCTTGTGACTTTGTGCAGTTGACGGCTGCCCCGCCGTTGAAAGACGCTGCGCCGATCCGGGCCGCTGCGCCCTCGTGTCGGGGGCCTAATGAAAAACCTGTTGCGTGTCTTCGCTGTGGCGTTTCTGTTGTTCGCAGGCGTCACCATCGGCCATGCCGATTCTCCCATTGCACGCGATCTGCCGGCGGGTTTGCAGATTCCCGATGCGGCGCGGCCAGGACCAACGTTCGATGTTGATCGCGCCACCGACGCCTATCTTGCCCTGCTGACGCCTGCTCAGCGCGCATCGTCCGATGCCTATTTCGAAGGCAACAACTGGCTGCATCTTTGGGGCTTTTTGTATGGCCTCGGTGTCGCTGCGCTGTTGCTTTGCAGCGGCTTGTCGCGACGCATGCGCGATTTCGCGCGTCGTCGCAGCGCGCGGCCGTGGCTGCAGACGGTGATCTACGCGGTGCAATGGTTGCTCATCGGGTTCGTGCTGGCGCTGCCGCTGTCGATCTACAGCGAGTTTTTCCGCGAACATCAGTACGGCCTCGCCACGCAGAATTTCGGCGGTTGGTTCGGCGATCAGATGAAGGACCTCGCGGTCGATCTGGTCATCGCGCCATGGCTGATTGCCTCGTTATATGCCGCCGTGAGACGTACCGGCGCGCGCTGGTGGTTGTGGGCGGCCGGCGGCGCATTCGCGTTCACCTTGTTCGCGATGATGTTCGCGCCGGTTTTTGTCGAGCCCCTGTTCAATGACTACAAGCCGCTGCGCGAAGGACCGGTGCGCGAGGCGGTGTTGTCGCTCGCGCGCGCGAATCGGGTGCCGACCGATCACGTGGTCGAGTTCGACGCGTCGCGCCAGACCACGCGGATCAGCGCGAACGTCAGCGGCTTTCTCGGTACCACACGCGTCGCTTTGAACGACAACTTGCTAGACAAGACATCGCTGCCGGAAATCAAGGCGGTACTGGGCCATGAAATGGGTCATTACGTGCTCAACCACGGCCTGCGCCTGTCGATCTACTTTGGTCTGGTGTTAGTGTTCGGCTTCTGGTTCGTGCATCGCCTGTTCGATTGGGCGCTTGCGCGGTGGCACACCCGGCTTGGCCTCGAAGGCCGCGACGATCCGGCCGCGCTCCCTCTCGGCGTTGCGATCCTGTCGGTGTTCTTCCTGCTCGCCACGCCGCTGACCAACTCGATCGTGCGCCAGGCAGAAACCGAGGCCGACGCGTTCGGCCTCAATGCGGCGCAAGAGCCGAACGGATTCGCGATGGCCGCAATGCGCCTCAGCACCTATCGCAAACTCAAACCCGGCGCACTGGAGGAAGTGCTCTTCTACGATCACCCAAGCGGCTATCAACGCGTGCGACGGTCGATGATCTGGCTCAAGGAACACCAGGACAACGCGACGGCGAATGCGCCGCTGGCAGTCATTGCGACCGCGGCAAAGTAGCGCGGCGTCGTTTGGGCCGCGTTGAAAACCAATGCAATGCGGCAGCTTTGACAGCGTGCCCGCGTATGATGCGCGGCGCGGGCGGGCTGCCCGGTCTCGGAGTGAACGACATGGTGCGTATCCTCATTGCCGCAATCGTCGGCGGCGTCCTGATGTTTGTCTGGGGCGCCGTTACGCACGTAGCGCTGCCGTTCGAGCGTCAGGCACTGCAGCCGATTCCAAATGAGGCCGCCGTAATGTCGAGCTTGCACAGCAATCTCGCCACAGCAGGCATGTACACATTTCCCTGGGCCGACTCAAGCGGAAAAGCGACCCTCGAACAAAAGAAGATGTGGCAGCAGCAACTCGTAAGCGGTCCTTCGGGCCTGTTGATCTATCGACCGAGCGGCGGCGAGGCGATGTCGCCGCGTCAGCTCGCAAGCGAATTGGTGTCCAACATGCTGGCCGCCTTGTTCGGTGCGTTCGTGCTGGTGCAACTACCCGGTGGCTATGGTCGGCGCGCGTTGTCCATCGCCGCGATCGGCATCGCCGCGTGGCTATCGATCTCGGTCTCGCAGTGGACCTGGTACGGTTTTTCAACACCATTCCTGATCGGCGATTTGGTCGACCAGTTTGGTGGCTGGCTGCTGGCCGGACTTGGCATGGCCGCGATCATCCGGGCGCGGCGTACGCGTTCGTTCTGACCATCGCGCGCCGGTGAAAACCGCGCGCCTCGGCGGCGGCGAGCGCGATGAAGGTTCTTGCGCCTACGCCCACTCGCTCAGGCGTTCGATTTCATACAAGCGCGCCCAGCTCGGACGCGCTTTCACGTTCGTCGCCAGCGCCGCCAGCGCAGGCCACTCGGTTGCCGGTCTGGGCATGTTGCGCGACCAGCGCATCAGCATGGTTACGTAGAGATCCAAAATGCCCATTCGCTGCCCCAGCACGTACGGGCCATGCGCGGCGAGATGCGCGTCGAGTCGGCTCCACTCGGCTTCGATGCGTTTGCGCGCAAATTCGCGCGCCTCGGGCTCGTGTTCGCGCGCGGCAAAATCCTGCGGATAAAACCATTGTCGGAATGCCGGTTGCAGCGTGTTGGCCAGATGCAGCATCCACTGCAGCCACAGCCCGCGGTGCGGCGAGCCTGCCAGCGGCGCGAGCTCAGCTTCGGGATGGCGCTCGGCGAGCAGCAACAGCAGCGCCGCGCATTCATAGACCGGCGCCCCATCGACGATCAGGGTCGGTACCGTACCGTTCGGATTGAGGCGCAGGTAGTCCGGGCTTTTTTGCTGCTGGTTGTCGAGATCAACTTCGCGCAGTTCGTGCGGCACGCCAAGTTCGAGCAAGGTTTGATGTACAGCCATGCTGGCGGTGCCAGGCGAATAGTAAAGAACGTACATGCGCGGCCTCTTGCGACGGGTGCGGGGGCATGAAATCTATCAGGTCGAGCGGTGTATTGGCCGCTGCGCAGTCGGGTCCCAGCGCCCGCGGCGGCCCTGCGCATGACGCGACCTGGGCAAATCGGCGAAACTGGCGCTTTCCGCCCCACGATTTCGGAGCACGCATGGCCATCCAGGAAGCAAAGGTGCCGGATATCGGCAACTACACCAATGTCCCGGTGATCGAGGTCCTGGTGAAGCCTGGCGACGCGGTCACGAAAGATCAGAGTCTGATTACGCTTGAATCGGACAAGGCGACGATGGAAGTGCCGGCACCGTTCGACGGGGTGGTCAAGGAAGTCAAGGTCAAGGTCGGCGACGAGGTTGGCGAGGGTTTCGTGGTGGCGTTGATCGAAACGAGTGAGGCGAAGGCGTCCGCCGAGGCTGCAGAAACCAAATCCGACGCGCAAAAATCCCCGCCCGCAGCGACTCCCGCGCCGCCAACAAAAGAACCGCAGCGCACATCGGCGCCGGCAATCTCGGCAGCGAACGCCACCGACCCCGCATCAGCGACGTCCGCACCGGCGCCGGCTGCCGCTGACGCTGACGCCGAAACCGCCGCACCGCGCACACCGCCGGTGCCTTTCGATGCCAACTCACTGATGCCCGATCGGGTCCCGTATGCGAGTCCGGCGGTGCGCATGATCGCGCGCGAACTGGGTGTCGATCTGGCGGCCGTCGCGGGCAGCGAACGCAAGGGCCGCATCACCAAACAGGATGTGCGTAGTCATGTGAAGCAGATTCTTTCCGGCGTGGTGCCGAGCGGGACTGCGACGGGCGCTGTCGGCGGCGGTCTCAATTTGCTGCCTTGGCCGACGGTCGATTTCGCGAAGTTTGGCGAAGTGGAATCAAAGCCGCGCTCGAAGATCAAGAAAATTTCCGGTGCGAATCTCGCGCGCAACTGGGTGATGATTCCACACGTCACCCAGCACGACGATGCCGATGTCACCGAGCTGGAAGCGCTGCGCGTCGCACTCAACAAGGAGAACGCCGCATCCGACAAGGGCGGCGCTGGGATCAAGCTGACCATGCTTGCCTTTCTGATCAAGGCCGTTGTCGCGGCGCTGAAAAAATATCCGGACTTCAACGCGTCGCTTGACAGCAGTGGCGAGAATCTGATCCTCAAGAAATATTTTCATATCGGATTTGCGGCAGATACACCCAACGGTTTGGTCGTGCCGGTCGTACGCGATGCGGACCAGAAAGGCGTGATCGAGATCGCAATCGAAAGCAGCGAGCTGGCGAAAAAAGCGCGTGAAGGAAAACTCGGACCCGCCGACATGTCCGGTGGCTGCTTCTCGATTTCCTCGCTTGGCGGCATTGGCGGCACAGGATTCACGCCGATCGTCAATGCGCCGGAAGTGGCGATCCTCGGTGTATCCAAATCCGCGCTGAAACCGATCTGGGATGGCGAGAAATTCCAGCCACGTTTGATCCTGCCGCTATCGCTCAGCTACGACCATCGCGTCATCGATGGCGCTTCGGCGGCGCGCTTCACCGCTTATCTCGGCCAGGTAATGGCTGACATGCGACGCGTGTTGCTGTGACCCTGACGACGCGGCACATGTAATCGATTGGGCGCGGATGGCGCTCAGTCTCCTTAGCGCAACGATGCATCGCGTAACAAATGTCCAAGGAGTTTCACGTGGCCACGGTTGAAGTCAAAGTTCCCGACATCGGCAGTTTCAAGGGCGTGCCGGTCATTGAAATTCTGGTCAAGCCGGGCGATGCGGTCGCCAAGGATCAGGGCCTGGTCACGCTTGAATCGGACAAGGCGACCATGGAAGTGCCAGCCAGCGTTGCCGGCGTGGTCAAGGAAGTGCGCGTAAAGCTAAACGATGAAGTGGCTGAAGGTGCGGTGGTTGTGATCATCGAGACGGCGGCCTCTGCGTCTGCACAGGTGGCAGCCACTGGACATGCTGCCGGCTCTTCCGAACCCTCAGTGAACGCTGCACGCGATCCGCTCCCGCCCGAAGCGCGGAAAGCTGCGCCGAAAAGCGCTGCGGAGTCGAGCAGGGCGGATATCGAATGCCAAGTCGCCGTACTCGGCTCCGGTCCCGGTGGCTATACCGCTGCATTCCGTCGAAGGCGCTTCTGCATGCGGCGCGCGTGATCGATGAAGCCGCGCATGCGAGCGACATCGGCATCACCTTCGGTTCACCGAAAATCGATCTCGACAAGCTGCGTGAAAACAAGAACAAGGTGGTCGCGCAAATGGTCGGCGGCCTTGCCAGCATGTCCAAGCAACGCAAGGTCACTCTCGTGCAGGGTACCGGCAGATTCATCTCGCCAAACGAGATCGAAGTCGAAGGCGAAGGCGGCAGGAAAATCGTGCGCTTCGAGAAAGCGATCATTGCGGCCGGATCGCAGGCGCTGAAGCTGCCAGGTTTCCCGTGGGACGACCCGCGCATGATGGATTCGACCGACGCATTGATGCTCAAGGACATCCCGAAGAAGCTGCTGGTCGTCGGCGGCGGCATCATCGGCCTCGAAATGGCCTGTGTATATGAAGCCCTCGGCAGCGAAGTGACCGTGGTCGAACTGCTCGACCAGCTGATGCCAAGCGCCGACCCAGATCTGGTGCGTCCGCTGCAGCAGCGGTTGGCCAAGCGCTATGCCGGCATCCATCTGAAGGTGAAGGTCGCCAAGATCGAAGCCGAAAAGAAAGGGCTCAAGGCGACGTTTGACGGGGACAAGGCGCCGCAACCGCAGCTCTACGACCGCGTGCTCGTTGCGATCGGCCGTTCGGCCAATGGCAACAAGATCGGCGCCGATCAGGCCGGTGTCAACGTGACCGAGCGTGGTTTCATCCCCGTCGACATGCAGATGCGCACGAACGTGCCGCACATCTTTGCGATCGGTGATCTGGTCGGCCAGCCGATGCTTGCGCACAAGGCGACGCATGAAGGCAAAGTGGCCGCCGAAGTGTGTGCGGGACAGAAGAGTGAATTCGTCGCGCGGGTGGTTCCGAGCGTCGCTTACACCGATCCGGAAATTGCCTGGGTCGGTCTCACCGAGACCGAAGCGAAGAAGCAGAACATCAAATACGGCGTCGGCAAGTTCCCGCACGCGGCCTCGGGTCGCGCGGTCGGCATTGGCCGCACAGAAGGCTTCACCAAGCTGCTGTTCGACGACGCCACCCATCGCGTGATCGGCGGCGGCATTGTCGCGCCAAACGCCGGCGACCTGATTGCCGAGGTCGCGCTGGCGATCGAGATGGGGGCCGAGGCGGCCGATATCGGGCTGACCATCCATCCACACCCGACCTTGAGCGAATCGGTCGGCATGGCGGCCGAAGTGTACGAAGGCACCATCACGGATTTGTATATTCCAAAGCGGAAATAGGGCGCGCCTGGCGGCAGGTTGCAGGCATGCGTAAGCGGTCTGCCCATACGCGGGACTTGCGCCCGCAGCCGCGCCCTGACCCATAATGGGAAGTTGATGCAGAGGGAGGATTCCACATGCAATGGCTTGGATGGGTAATCGCGATTGTCGCCATCGGCTTTGCGATCGTGTTGGGGCGCCGGCTCGCTTCCGCCAACGCGCATGCGGAGGATCTGCTGTACGCGAAAATCGATGCCGAAAACGCGTTGCAGGCGGATCACGATAGCGAAGCGGCGCCGACCGCCAATCCATTTCGTGACGTGGTCGCACGGCTCGATCCGGCGCTCGAATCGGTGCGCGAAAATCTGGTGAAGCAGGACGCACACCTGATCGACTACCGCAAGCTGGTTGGGCAGTTCGATGCGGCCGTGCAGTATTGCCTGCAGCCAGTCGAATTGATCCTGGGAGCGGACAAAGCCAGCCTCGACGAGCTTGTGCGCCACGTAGAAGGGGCACGGCGCAAGTTGTTCGAGGCGCGCTCGGCGCTGGAGAAAAATCCGCTGCACGTGGCTCCGATCATGGCGATTTCGCCGGTCGATGATGTGCAGGCGTTGATCGATTATGTGCGCGCGTTGCCTGCACAGGCGGCGACTGCGGCCGCGCCTGCGCTGGCCATCGACGACGCGGTGATCGACGTGGCGCCCGCAACTGCTCACGACGACACGTACTGAAAACCTGTGTCGGTCATGGTAATTGGCGCGAGTGGCGCGATCGGGCGCTTCGCGCTGCCGCGTCTGCTCGCTGCGGGGCACGATGTTCTGGCTGTCAGTCGCGCGCCCCGCGCGAGCGTCGATCCACACCTGCGTTGGGAAGTCGGCGATCTCGATTCCCCGCCGCCGCCGTTGCCTGTGCTGGAGGCAATTTTCAGTCTGGGTCCGCTGGACGCGTTTGCGCGCTGGTTTGCTCGCGCGGATATCGCCGGGGCACCGCGCGTGATTGCCTTCGGTTCGATGAGTGTGGACACCAAGCGTGGCTCGAGCGATGCAGACGAACGCGCGTTGGCCGATCGCCTGCAACAGGCAGAGTGCACGCTGATCGGCGCTGCCGATGCGCGCGGTTGCGCATGGACGATCCTGCGACCAACCTTGATTTACGGTGCGGGTATCGATCGCAGCCTGACGCCGATTGCGCACTTTGCCCAGCGCTGGCACGCGTTTCCACGCATCGCTGGCGCGCACGGGTTGCGTCAACCGGTGCACGCGGATGATCTGGCCGCTGCGTGCCTCGGCGTGCTCACCCATCCGCAAACGGCTGCGCATATCTATCCGCTAGGTGGTGGCGAGCAGCTTTCCTTCAGCGCGATGCTCGAACGCGTGCATGCATCGCTGGCGACCTGGAGTGTGCCGCTGCCGATACCGCTCGGCGTGGCGCGTGCCTTGATCAAGGTCGCGCGGCGCCCGAGGTTCCCGGGGCTACGTCCTGCTGCGCTCGAACGCCTTACCCGCGATCTCGTTGTCGATCACTCCGCCGCGATCGCCGACTTTGGCTGGGCGCCTCGCCCGTTTCATCCCACTTCCGCGTCGTGGACGGCGGCGCCAACGCGCTGATTGCATCGGTTGCAGGCCACCCCCGATTTTCCTCAAAGGAAAATTCGCTTGCCCCTTCGTGCATGCGCCCTATTCAGCGCACGCTGGTGTGTCATCGGCAATGCTGTGCGCTACGTACTAGCAGGACGTTTCCATGGCATCGAAGACTTTTCTGGTCGCGGCATTCTCTTTCGCACTCGCTGTGGGCGGTGCAGTCCATGCACAGGAACTGGCGAACGCCTGCCATGCGAGCAGCAGTTACGATCTGACCATCGCGCCGGGTACGCTGCTGTTTGATCGCGCCGATCCGGCACCGCGACGGATCGAGTTGCGCGCCGGCAAGCTCTTGATCGACGGCGCGCAGGCGCATGTGAACACGGAAGACAGCGATCGGTTGGTTCTGTTCGAGCGTGAGCTGCGCGATGTGTTGCCCAAAGCGCGCAGTGTCGGCGAACGCGGCGTCGATCTCGCCACACAGGCGGTACGGGCGGAAACCGCTGCGCTCGATCTGACCGCAGACACGCAGTCAGAACTCGACCATCGACTGGCGTCGCACGCGGCTGATCTGAAGCGGCGCATTGCGGTGAGCAACAGCACGCACGACTGGCAAGGCGGCGCCTTCGATAGCTACGCCGACGATGTCGCCGCGGATATCGTGCCTTTGCTTGCCGCTGATCTCGGCACGCAGGCTGTGAGCGCGGCGCTAACAGGCGATCTCGATGCGGCTGCCACCCTGCGCGACCGTGCCGCGCATCTGGCCGACGGTTTTCAGAAGCGCATCGAACGGCGCATGCAGGCCTTGCGGCCGCAGATCCAGACGTTGTGTCCGTCGATCGTGCGCCTATACGAGTTGCAGCGCGATATACGCGGTCCCAACGGGCACCCACTCGATCTGCTGCAGATAAATCGCAAATAGCCGTCATTGCATTGACCCGCATGCGTTCCGCGCCTTTTGCTGCGCTGCGGTAGTGTGTAATCAGGCCACTCTCGCCGCAGTGCAGCGTTGCCAACGATCGTTTGAACGACCTAAGATGCGACGGCGTTCAATCCGACAGAAAAATTCCTGGTCGCCATCATCCAGAGGGGCAGTCCCATGCAGTTTCGACTGATTACGACCGCAGCCGTCGCTGCTTCGTTGTTTGCCACATTCGCATTCCACGACGCCTACGCGTACGACTACACCGCGCCGGTCAAATTCCACACGCGCGCGAATTTCGATCCAGCGCACAGCACCATTCCGTTCCCGAACAATTTGTTGCTCGCCGGCAGTACCGACCTGACCTTGAACATCCCGGTTGCCAATCCGAACAACTACGCCGACCCGCAGGTTGCGCTGAACGCGCTCGATGGCTTCAGTACCTCGGCGCCGTGGTCGATGGTGTTTACCGCGCCGGTCGATCCGACTTCACTGGCCGGCAACGTGCGCATGTTTGAAGTCACCTTGAGCGGTCCGGGCGGCGGCGTCACCGGCATCGTGCGCGAACTGGCCTCACCGCAGGAATTCGTCACCGCATTGGCGCCGTCCGACGCTACTCATCGCACCTTGGCTATTGTGCCCACGGCGCCACTCAAGCAGCGCACATCGTACATGGCCGTGGTCACCAACGGCATCAAGGATACGAGCGGCGATGCCATACGTTCGACATTGACTTTCCTGCTGTCGCAGAGAACCAGTCCGTTGTGCGTGGGCGGCCATTCGACCTTGCCTGCGTTGCCCGATTCGCAGGCTTGCGCGCTGGAACCGCTGCGTCAATTGACCAATTCGCAGCAGGCTGCAGCGGCCTCGGTCGGCATCGATCCGCATTCGATCGCGATGAGCTGGGTCGCCACCACGCAGAACATCACCGTCACCTTGCAGGCGATCGAAAGCGTGATTGCCGCTTCGCCGCCGACTACGACGCACGTCGCGCCGACCGGCAAGACGCTTGCCGATCTCGGCGTAGGGTTGCCGCCGGTGGCCGACATCTACATCGGCACGATCAATCTGCCCTACTATCTGTCCGCGCCGACTGCCGACAATCCGACCGCCCCGCTGACCGGCTTCTGGCATGCCGCGCCGGGCGCATACATTGCGCAGTGCGCGCCGTTCGGACTCGATCCCACCTCGACCAATCTGACCGCGTGCAATCCGTTCCCGGTCGCGACCTCGACCCAGACCGTGCCGTTGCTGCTGACCCTGCCCAATGCAAATTCCGGCAAGACCAAGCCTGCGGCGGGCTGGCCGCTGGTGATCTTCCAGCACGGCATCACGCGCAACCGCACCGACATGTTCGCCGTTGCCGGCACGCTCGCGGCGCAAGGTTTCGCCGTCGTCGCGATCGATCTGCCCCTGCACGGCCTGACCGATACGTCCAATCCGTTCTATATCGGCAATACGCCATTTGTCCTGCTCGGTGCGCATGAGCGCACCTTCGATCTCGACTTCGGCGACAACACGACCGGTGCGCCGGGACCGGATGGCGCGATTGATCCGTCGGGCAGCTATTTCATCAATCTGACCAGCCTCCTGACCTCGCGCGACAACCTGCGCCAAGGCGTCGCCGACATGCTCGAGTTGTCACATGACGCCTCGACTTTGCCGAATGTCGATGCCAGCAGCGTCAGCTTCGTCGGTCAGTCGCTCGGCAGCATCCTGGGCACGGTCTTCCTCGCCATCGATCCGACCGTGCCGACGGGCGTCCTCAACGTGCCGGGCGGCGGTATCGCGCGCCTGCTTGATGCCTCGCCGGCGTTCGGCCCGCGCATCCATGCAGGACTTGCCGCTGCGGGCCTGCAGCCGGGCACGGCGCAGTACGATGCGTTTTTCGTCGCGACGCAGACGGTGATCGATTCGGGCGATTCGATCAATTATCCGGTCAATGCGCCGCTGCTCGCGACCAAGCATCTGCTGGCGCAGGAAGTCATCGGCGGTGGCGATTTCCTGCCGGACCAGGTGATTCCCAACCGCGTTGCCGGTGCACCGTTGTCCGGCACCGAACCCCTGATCGCGGCGTTGGGCCTTTCTGCGATCACCGGTACCACGCAATCAGCCGACGGCATCCGCGGCGCGGTGCGCTTCCTGCAGGGCGAGCACGGTTCGCTGCTTGATCCGACAGATTTCCCCGCCGTGACAGCCGAGATGCAAGGCGAGATGGCGAGTTTGCTGGTCACCCACGGCACGGTAGTGCAGGTGCACAATCCGTCGATCATTCAGGGTCCGCAGCAGTAGAGCGCGTTTCCCGGCGGCGCGTCGTTGCCATGACGACGCGCCGCTTGCATTCCGGGTCAACTGATTCATCAGGGCATGCAGCGGCGGCTTCGCGGCGTCCGAACGCAGCGTGGTCGCATCAATCAAAGTCGATTCAGTACGCGATGCCCAATCGCCGCATCAGCTTGCCGATGAGCCATGCCGGACCAATCAGGAGGTAGGCCAGATCGGTGAGGAAAGACGGTTTGCGACCTTCGATCAGGTGGCCGAGGAACTGACCAATCCACGCGACGACAAAGACGCCTATCGCAAGCCACCGCAGATGAATCGGTCCGAGCGAGCGATACAGCACTTCAGTCAGCACGCCGAGTACCACGAAGACGATAAACATCGCGGCGCCGAGTGGGCGCGACAGGCGCCAATAGAATGCGAATGCCGCGACCATCACGAGGCCGCACCAGAAGCCGGGCCGGCCGATCGATGGCGGCACCGGAATCAGCCACAAGGCCGCGATCACCGCCCACAGGATCGCAGGCACGCAGAACCAGTGAATCAGACGATTGGCCGGGTTCTGGTGATCGGCGCTGTAGCTGCCGAACCATTCGTTGACGCTGCGCATGAGCAGCTCCTGTTGTGATTATTTCCCAGCAGACATTCGCTTGCAGCAGGCGACTTGTCGCCTTTGCTTTTTTGTGGGAGCGGCGGCAGCCGCGATGCCCGCACAGCAAATGTATAGCGGCCTCCGCCGCCTCGACGACGCGGACTGCGCCACGTAAAAACACGCTACTGATCGATCTGCATATTGGCCAGCCGCTGCAACGCTTCAGCATATTTTGCGGCAGTGCCCTCGATCACCGAACGCGGCAAGAGCGGGCCCGGTGCGGTCTTGTTCCAGTCCAGAGTCTCGAGATAGTCGCGCACGAATTGCTTGTCGTAACTGGGCGGGCTGATACCGACGCGGTATTCGTCGGCCGGCCAGAAGCGCGAGGAATCGGGCGTCAGCATCTCGTCCATCACGTAAAGTCTGCCGTCGGCATCGGTGCCGAATTCAAACTTGGTATCGGCGATCAGGACGCCGCGCTCCGCGGCATAGTCGGCGGCGAATCGGTAGATCGCCAAGGTTGCCGCGCGCACCTGCTCGGCCAGATCTTCGCCGATGGCCGCGATAACCTGGTCGAAGCCGATGTTCTCGTCATGGCTGCCCATCGCGGCCTTGGTCGATGGCGTGAAGATCGCCTGCGGCAATTTCTCCGCCAGACGCAAGCCGGCCGGCAATGCGATACCGCACAGCGCGCCTGTTGCCTGGTAGTCCTTCCAGCCGGAACCGATCAGGTAGCCGCGCGCGATGGCCTCGACCGGAACCGGCCTTAGACGTTTCGCGATCACGCTGCGTTGGACGTACAACGCGGCATCGGTGCCAGGCGGCAGCACGTCCGCAACGCGTTTGCCGGTCAGGTGGTTGGGTACCAGATGCGCGGTCCTGGCGAACCAGAAATTGGAGATCTGGGTGAGCATTTCGCCCTTGCCCGGAATCGGATCGGGCAACACGACATCGAATGCGGACAGTCGATCGCTGGCGACGATCAGCAATTCGTCGTCGCCGAGTGCATAGACATCGCGCACCTTGCCGCGATGGACAAGGTCGAGACCTGGGAGACTGGATTGCGAGAGAACGGTCGACACGGCGATTTCCGCTGACGAACACGGGGCAATTGTAGCGAGCGTTTGCCCCTGCGGTGATCGCGTCGAGCGAGCGCATGCAACCCGGTCCGGGCCGCCGCTTGCTAGACTCCGCAGCTTTCCAGCGCTCAACCCGACGATGCTGCCGATACCGTCCATGCCCCGCCGCTGCCTGCGCGTCATCGCGCCACAGACCTCGCGTGTGCTTTGCGCGCGCGCGGATGCAAGTCGATGAACATCACCGGCAAGCTGGTCGGCGCCATCATTGGCCTGATCGTATTCCACAATCCGATTGGTCTGCTGATTGGCGTGGTACTTGGCCACTTCTACGACGCGACGCTCGCGCGCCTGAAGCCGCCGTCGATGGGCAGCGGTTTCATCGAGCCGCTGTTTGCGTTCGCGGGGGCGTTGTCCAAATCCGATGGACGCGTATCTCCCCCGGAGATTGCCGCGACCGAAGCCTTGATGGGCCGCTTGCGTCTGGACACGGCGCAGCGGCAAGCGGCCATCGCTCGTTTCAATGTGGGCAAACAAGAGAGTTTCGACGCCGGCGTTGCCATTGCCGACATCAGGCGCTGGTGCAGCGGACGCCGCGATCTGGCCTTCATCGTTCTCGATCTGCTGCTTGATCTGGTTTACGCCGAAGGGTCGCTGGTGCCTTCCAAGCTCGCCCTGTTGCGTCGGCTGTGCGCGGCGCTCGGTGTCAGCGACCACGAACTGGCTGCGCTGTCCGCAATGAAGGGGTACGCCGCCGCGTCACAGGGCGCTGGTGGGTATGGGCCAAGCCCGCGGTCCGCCGCGCGGCCTTCGGAAATCGATCCGTACGCGGTGCTTGGGATAGAACGCGGGGCGAATGAGCAGGACATCAAACGCGCCTATCGCAAACTCATGAGCCAGCATCATCCGGACAAGCTTGGCAGCGATGTCCCCGAAGAGCTCAAGCATCGCGCCGAGGAGCGCGCGCGCGAAATCAACGCGGCTTACGAGCGCATCAAATCCGAGCGTGGATTGAAATAGGCGCCGGTGGGAGCGCCGAAAGGCGCGATGCTTTAGGCTTGGCGTGCATCGCGGCCGCGTCCGCGCCCACCGATCGCATCGGAATCACCATGGCAAAGCAATCACCCATCATCGCGCCTTCGATCCTGTCCGCCGATTTCGCGCGGCTTGGGGCCGAGGTCGACGCGGTCCTCACGGCGGGTGCGCAATGGATCCATTTCGATGTGATGGATAACCACTACGTGCCGAATTTGACGATCGGGCCGTCGATCTGCGCAGCATTGCGCAAATACGGCGTGACAGCGCCAATCGATGTGCATCTTATGGTCAAGCCGGTCGACCGCATCGTGCCGGATTTTGCGCAGGCGGGCGCGACTTCGATCAGCTTTCATCCCGAAGCGACCGAACATGTCGATCGCACGATCCAGTTGATCACCGAATGCGGATGTCAGGCGGGCCTGGTGTTCAACCCAGCCACCTCGCTCGATTGGCTCGACTACGTGATCGACAAGCTCGATGTGGTGCTGATCATGTCGGTGAACCCCGGATTCGGCGGGCAGGCATTCCTGCCGTCCGCATTGGAGAAGCTGCGCCGCGCACGCGCGCGCATCGATGCAAGTGGGCGTGCGATCCGTCTCGAAATCGATGGCGGTGTCAAGCCTGACAACATCGCACAAATCGCACGCGCAGGGGCGGACACGTTTGTTGCGGGCTCGGCGATCTTCCACGAAAAAGACTACAGCGCTGTGATCGCCAGGATGCAGGCCGCCATCGGCAGCGCCTGATCCGTTGCAAAAAAACCCGCGCCGGATGCGGGAGGGGACGAGCAAGATCCGGCGCGGGGCCCAGCAAACGATCAGGTCAAATGACCTGCCAATCGGAATCGGTGCCTGCAGCATCGGCAACTCGGTTCGCGTCGTGCACGTCCCGCAAGTCGGACAGGCAGGCCGGTGCAATGAACGCCTCGCCGCCGAGCCAGAACGGATCACCACCTGGTTCGGATGGGTAGCTGTCCCGGTCGGTGCGAGTGCGCTGACCTGCGCAAAAGGAGCGATGCATCACGTTCTCCCTTCAGCCGTGCAGCGCGGCGATAAAGCCGAGGATCAAGGCCGCCAGCGCGAACACGATGCGCAGCGGTTCGGGCGAATCGAGTTCGGCGTTCGGATCGGAGTGTCGTTCGTTCATCGGATTCCCGGTTGCAGGTTTGGGGGCAGGGGTCTCCGCCCGGTGATGGCATTGAATCGTTGTGCGCGGCCCGCGCACGGTGCCATTCGGGGCGCGCCGCCGATGAGTTGTGTTCGTTTGCTGGCGCGTGCATCGCCGCCGTTGCGCAGGCGACAAAGCGCTGCGTAAGCTGGCGCACCCAGCAGGAGTCTCGATCCATGCCGCGCAGCATTGCCATCGTCGAAGACGAACCGCTGATCCGCGCCAACTATGCCGAGGCGCTCGCGCGACTCGGCTACGAAGTGCGTGGCTACGCCTCGCGCAGCGAAGCGGAAATTGCGTTTGCGCAACGCCTGCCGGAACTGGTGATTATCGACGTTGGCCTCGGAGACGAACCCGAAGGCGGTTTCGAACTCTGTCGCGGGCTGCGCGCACGAGCGCCGACCCTGCCGATCCTGTTCCTCACCGCCCGCGATTCGGATTTCGACGTGATCTCCGGCCTGCGCCTGGGCGCCGACGATTATCTGGCCAAGGACATCTCCCTGCATCAGCTCGCAGCGCGCATCAACGCGCTGTTCCGGCGCATGGAGGCGTTGCGCAAACCCGTTGCCGCCGACAGCGTGATCGCGCACGGCGCGCTCGTAATCGAAGCCGAGCGCATGCGCGTGACCTGGAACGGCATCGACGTGCCGCTGACCGTCACCGAATTCTGGATGGTGCACACTTTGGCCCGCTTCCCCGGCCACGTGAAAAATCGAGATCAGTTGATGCGCGACGCGCAAGTCGTTGTTGACGACGCGACGATCACTTCGCACATCAAGCGCATCCGCAAGAAATTCGTTGCCATCGATGTGGCCTTCGATGCGATCGATACCGTGCACGGGGCGGGCTATCGGTGGAAGGCATAGAACGACTGAGACGTCGTTGTCCGCTGCGGATTGCTCAAGCCCCGAACCCGAGTCCCGTCCCATGTCCCTGCGTTTCAAACTCCTGCTGCTGGCCTTGTCCACATTGGCGCTGCCGTGGGCCGGTTGGCAGTTCGTGAAGCAGACCGAGGCGTTGCTGCGTGAGGGGCAGGAGCAGTCGCTGCTGGCTTCGGCTGGCATGCTCGTCAAGGTTCTCGAAGCGCGACAGGTCGCGTTGCCGCCGGCGGGAGCCTTGCTGTACGCACAGCGCGCGATCGACCCAATCATCGTCGATGGTTACGCCGACGATTGGGTCTCGCTGCGTGCTTTCGCGCAGGCGCTCGGGCCCGGCGATGATCCACGGAAATTGCAAGTGACGCTTGCCCGTCGCGACGACAGCATCTATCTGCTGGCGGATGTCAGCGACGCGACTCGCACGCGCGTCGATCCGACCGACCCGCGCGCCGCGACCAGCGATCACGTCACGCTCGCATTGTCGCTGGCTGGCGAGACGCAGCGTTATCGCTTGTGCAGCGCGGCGCCGGGCGCGTTCAGCGCGCCTGCGCTTGACGTCGGCACGCAGCTTCCGGCTCAGCTTGGCGGCGCCTTGCGCGAAGACGGTTCCGGTTATCGCATCGAACTGCGCCTGCCGCGTGGCTTGATGCCGGAGCGTGTCGGTGTTGCTGTCTACGACGCGGCGCGGCCGGCAGTCGATGCGACCGAGCCGCGTGCGTTGATTGCCTACGATGACGCCAGCGCGCATGCGTTGCAGCCGGTGGTGCCCGAACACGCGCGCGCTCGCATTGTCAGCGCCGACGGTTGGTTGTTCGCGACAGCGGGTCGTCTGGTCGCGCCGGATGTCGAACGTTTGTCCGATGCAGGTTGGTTTGCCAATGTCGCCTATCGCAGCTTGTTCGCCCCCACATTTGCAGGTTCCCCCGCGCTGGCCGGCAATCCGCCGCGTGTCGAGGCGGCTGAGGTGTGGCAGGCGTTGTCGGGCATCTCTGCGACCAGTTGGCGCGCCTCGCAGGAGGCCGGGGTTGTCGTGTTGACGGCCGTCGTGCCGCTGCGCGAAGCCGGCGAAGTGCGCGGCGCATTGGTACTCGAACAGGCCAGTCGAGCGCTGCCGTTGCTGGCCAATCGCGCCCTGATCGGCCTCGCCGGCGCGACTCTGGCTGCGTTTGCGATCGCTGCGGCAATCCTGCTTGCGTTCGGCGCCTCGCTGTCCCTGCGCATTCGTCGTCTGCGTAACGCAACCGAGCGCGCGGTGCGGACGTCGGGACGTCTGGACGGTCCATTGCCGCTCATCGATTCCCCGGACGAACTGGGCGATCTGGCGCGCAGCTTCGGAAAATTGCTCGATGAAGTTGGTTCGTACACCGCCTATCTGCGCACACTGGCGTCGAAGCTCTCGCACGAACTCAACACGCCGCTTGCGATCGTCAAGTCGTCGCTCGACAACCTCGATCATCACGATCTGCCGCCTGCCGCGCGACCGTATCTGGCGCGCGCGCGTGATGGCGCCCAGCGCCTCGGCGCGATCGTGCGCGCAATGAGCGAAGCCAATCGCATGGAGCGCGCGATCGCGGGTGCAGACGCGGAAGATTTCGATATGCGCGCGCTGGTCGCCGGCTGCGCGGAGGGCTATCGCGCGCTGTGTGCAACGCGCGAGCTGCAAGTCGATTTGCCTTCGACGGCGGTTCCGTTCCACGGCGCACCCGACCTGATTGCACAGGCGCTCGACAAGCTGTTCGACAACGCCTGCTCGTTTACGCCGCCCGACGGCTGGATCGCATTGACCTTGCGCCCACTCAAGGGCAGGGTGGCAATTGTGGTCGCCAATGGCGGACCGCTGCTGCAAGCGACGATGCAGGAACGCTTGTTCGATTCACTGGTGTCCTTGCGTGAGCGCAGCACGCGCAGCGGCGAGACACCGCATCTGGGGCTGGGTCTTTACGTCGTGCGTCTGGTCGCCGAACTGCATCGCGGCTCGGCCAGCGCGGCCAACCTTGCCGACGCGAGCGGCGTCGAGTTCGTGCTCATGCTGGAGGGCATGCCGCGACGGGGCGTCGGCCAGGCAAGCGAAAGCTGACGCCGATGCCACAAGCTTGCTATCGTCGCGCGCCCCATTTTTTCCGGCCGCCTGCATGATTTCCAGCGAAGAGTTTGCCGCGCTCGCGCGACAAGGCTACAACCGTATTCCGGTCGTGCGAGAGGTGCTGTCCGATCTGGATACGCCGCTATCGGTGTATCTGAAACTGGCTGACGGACCCTACGCGTACTTGTTCGAATCGGTCGAGGGCGGCGAGAATTGGGGCCGGCATTCGATCATCGGGCTGCCGTGCCGGCGTGTTCATGTGCTGCGCGGGCATACGTTGACGATCGAGGAACTGGGCGAAGTCGTCGAGACGCGCACGCTGGCCGATCCATTGGCCGAGATTGAAACGCTGCGCACGACGTACAAGGTTCCACAACTTCCCGGCTTGCCCGCGTTCAGTGGTGGACTGGTCGGCTATTTCGGTTTCGAGACCGTCGGCTGGATCGAACCACGACTTGCCCAGACGGACAAGCGCGACGACCTCGGCACGCCGGACGCCCTGCTGATGCTGAGCGAGGAAGTCGCGGTGTTCGATAACCTCAAGGGTCGCTTGTATCTCATCGTGCATGCCGACCCGGCGCAGCCGCAGGCTTACGCGCGCGCGCAGCGACGGCTCGACGAGCTCGCGTTCCGGCTGCGTCATTCGGGCTCGGGTTACCCGGACGTGCTCGATCCAACAGCGCTGGAAGAAACCGATTTCACATCGAGCTTCACTCGTGATCAGTACGAAGCGATGGTGGAACGCGCGAAGGAATACATCCGCGCCGGCGATATTTTCCAGGTGGTGCCTTCGCAGCGATTGTCGGTGCCGTTTCGCGCACGACCGGTCGATGTGTACCGCGCCTTGCGGGCGTTGAATCCGTCACCGTACATGTATTTTCTCGATCTTGGTAAAACGCAGATTGTCGGCTCATCGCCGGAAATTCTCGTACGCCTCAAGCAAGGGCGCGTTGTCGTGCGACCGATTGCGGGCACGCGTCCACGCGGCAAGACGCCCGAAGAGGATCTCGCACTCGAAACCGAACTGCTCGCCGACGCCAAGGAACGCGCCGAGCATCTGATGCTGATTGATCTGGGCCGCAACGATGTCGGTCGGGTCGCCACGACGGGCAGCGTGCAGCTCACGACAAGCTTCGTGATCGAGCGCTATTCGCACGTGATGCACATTGTCAGTCAGGTCGAAGGCGAGCTGCGCGACGGGCTCACCTGGATGGACGTGCTGAAGGCAACCTTCCCTGCTGGGACCGTCAGCGGCGCGCCGAAAATCCGCGCAATCGAGATCATCCAGCAACTGGAGCCGATGAAGCGCAACATCTACGCTGGCGCCGTCGGCTATATCGGCTGGAACGGAGACGCCGACACCGCCATCGCAATCCGCACCGCCGTGATCCAGGATGGCCGTCTATACGTCCAGGCTGGCGGCGGCATCGTGTTCGATTCGGACCCTGCCAAGGAATGGGAAGAGACGATGAACAAGGGACGTGCACTGTTTCGTGCGGTGGCGCAGGCGGCAGGCGGGTTGTGAGGCGTGGAATTGACTGTCATCTGGGTGGTGCATGTGCCCGATTGCGAATGGGCCCGCCCTCATGGCTCAAAGCCGTCGACGAAGATTGCATCGAGCTGGAACTTGGCCACTCCGAAAATAAAATCGCCTGTCGATGTGCCGACCTGTTCGTTGCCGGCGATCATGATGCCGCCGTCGGCAACGGCGATCGCACTTGCGTCATCGGTGTACATCGAAGGCCCGAACGACGCATAGCTGCGCCCGCCGATGCCGAAGCTTGGGTCCAGCGTTCCGTTGTCGAGCAGGCGCGCCACGCCCCAGTACTGCCGCGACCCGTCGCCGCCTTGCGAAACCGAGCCGACGGCGAGAACCTTGCCGTCCGGTTGCAAGGTCAGCGCCTTGACGACTTGCGAGCCACCGATCACCCCCGTACGGATCAGAAAACGCTGCGAACTGCCGCCATTGAACGCGGGATCCTGGCTGCCGTCCGGAAGCAGGCGGTTGACGAGCCATTCGTAATACGTATTGGTGGGATCGCCAGAAGCGCCGCCTATCACGATGCGTTTCTGGCGATCGACCAGCACCGATGTCAGCACGCTGATCGATGCGGGCGCCAAGTGCACGCGGCCATCTTGGTCCGGACCGAAACTCGTGTCCATTTGGCCATTGGGCAGCAGGCGTGCGATCGCGATATTTACCGTGCTTCCATTGAGCTGTGCGTAGCCCGCGAGAAGAATGTTGCCGTCGGTCTGCAATGCCATTGCGGAGGGGCTGTCGGCATTGATTCCGGATGGCCCGCCGAGATCGAAGGTGACAGTCTGGCGCCCATTGGTGCCGAACGTGGTGTCCACGCCGCTCAGATCGGGTAACACCCGCATCACTGAAAAGTCCGCGTTGCCCGTGGGGCCATTGTCGGATCCGGAAATCAGGATTTTTCCGTCGGACTGTTCGATCAATCTTGAAGTGCCCATCGTATTGAACGGTGCGCCAGCAGTCGGAGGGTCGGAGCTGAATTGGACGAATCCCTGGGCGCCGCCGCCGCCGACGGTTGGATCGAGCGCGCTACCGTCGGCCTTGAGCGCCGCGAGAATAATGCCGGGACCGGTCGGTCGGCCAACAAACAGCATGCGGCCGTCGCGAAGTCGAATCGCATCCTGCAAAGACGTGTTGTTCGGCCACCCCCCGATCGAGTCAAAATAATCGAAGCGCAGATAGCCAACGCCGCCCGGGCCGAAACTGGGGTCATAGCTGCCGTCTGGCCGCAACCGCGTCGCGCAAAACTTTGGAAAGTTGCCAATTGCAGGAGGTTCTGGCTTGGAGCACGTGCCCGCCAGTAACAATCTGCCGTCCGGCAGAACCTGCATCACCTGCCCCTTGTCTTGATTGTCAGGCGAGACATCGACCAGCAGGTTCCACTCGATCCAAAGCTGGTATCGAAATAGCCATCCGCCGCCCGCGCGCTGGTTGCGATAAATCCGCTCAGAGTCAACATCAGCGACGCCGACGCCAACAGGCCGCGATAGTCTTTCATGGAAGTGCCTACAGTATTCATTGGCTTGGCCTCGTAAATGGGTGCTGACGTTCGGCGCGGCAACGCCGCCGGCCGATGATGCGCCTATGTCAAGTGATACGGAAAAGAGCGGTACGAACCGCCGCCTTCGGCAGAAAAGACGTCGCGGAATCGGATTCCACCCGGGCTGCCGGCTCCAATCAGTTGGCTGGCCGCAACGCCGGCCTGTCTTCGTGCCATTGGTCGGGCTGTTATGCTCACTGATCCACTGCACACTCTGAAAAACGGCACCCCCGATGCTGCTGATGATCGATAACTACGACTCCTTCACCTGGAATCTCGTGCAGTACTTTGGCGAGTTGGGTGAAGACGTGCGCGTGATCCGCAATGACGAGATGACTTTGGCTGCGGTGCGTGGGTTGCGTCCGGTGGCAATCGTGATTTCGCCCGGACCGGGTACGCCGAACGAGGCGGGCCTGTCGCTGGAAATCGTCGAGCAACTCGCCGGCACGATTCCCATACTCGGCGTCTGCCTCGGCCATCAGGCCATTGGTCAGGCGTTTGGTGGCAAGGTTGTGCGCGCGCGTGAAATCATGCACGGCAAGACCTCGATGATCCATCATGATGGCCGGGGAGTTTTTCGCGGCTTGTCCAATCCTTTCGAAGCGACGCGCTACCATTCGCTCATTGTGGACAAATCAGCCTTGCCGGCATGCCTGGAAGTTTCGGCGTGGACATGCGACGCGGACGGGTCGGTCGACGAGATCATGGGCTTGCGTCACCGGACGCTGGCGGTCGAGGGCGTGCAGTTTCATCCCGAGTCAATCCTGACTGAGCATGGACACGCCTTGCTTGGAAACTTCCTCGGAACGGCATTGCCGAAAGCAGCGTAGGCCGCACCATGCCGATTGCCCCGCACGAAGCGCTGCAGCGAGTCATTGAACATCGCGAGATTTTCCACGATGAGATGGTCGATTTGATGCGCCAGATCATGCGCGGCGACGTATCACCGACCCTGGTCGCGGCGATCATCTGCGGCTTGCGCGTGAAAAAGGAAACTATCGGCGAGATCACCGGCGCAGCGCGGGTGATGCGCGAGCTGGCCAGCAAAGTCGATGTCGGCACACAGGCCAATTTTGTCGACATTGTCGGGACCGGCGGCGACGGCGCGCACACCTTCAACATCTCGACAGCGTCGATGTTTGTGGCGGCGGCGGCGGGCGCGCGCGTAGCCAAGCACGGCAATCGCAGCGTGTCGTCAAAATCAGGCAGCGCGGATGTGCTTGAAGCACTTGGTGCGGCGATCGATCTCGATCCCGAACGGATCGCGCGCTGCTTCGAGGAAACGGGCATCGGCTTCATGTTCGCGCCCAATCATCATCCGGCAATGAAGGCGGTCGCGTCGGTGCGCAAGGAACTGGGTGTGCGCACGATCTTCAATATTCTCGGTCCCCTGACCAATCCGGCCGGTGCGGCCAATTGCCTCATGGGCGTATTTCATGCGGATCTGGTTGGCATCCAGGTGCGCGCGCTGCAGCAACTCGGCGCGCATCACGCCCTTGTGGTCTGGGGACGCGATGGCATGGACGAAATTTCGCTCGGTGCGGCGACTGTGGTGGGCGAACTGCGCGATGGCGAAGTGCGCGAATACGAAATCGAGCCGGAGGATTTCGGCTTCGTGATGGCATCGAGCCGAAACTTGCGCGTGCGCGATGTCGCCGAATCGAAGGTGCTGCTGATCGAGGCGCTCGACAACACGCCCGGTATCGCACGCGATATCGTGTTGCTCAATGCCGGCGCCGCGCTGTACGCGGCTGATATTTCTGCGACGATTGGCGAAGGCATCGAGCGCGCGCGCGAGGTTGTCGCGAGCGGAGCCGCACTGGCGAAGATGGAGGAATTTGTCGGCATTACGCGCCAGCTTGCCGGTGAAATTGGCGGCGGCTGAATCACGTCCCGTGGGACTGCGGCAACCGCGACGCTTGGTTTCACCGGAACGAAGCAACAGCATCGCGGCTGACGCGGCTCCCGCAACATCGATATTTCCCAATTGCGAATTCCGAATGAGCGACATTCTCCAGCGCATCCTCGCGCGCAAGGTCGAGGAGATTGCCGAACGCCGTGCCCGCACGCCGCTGGCCGAGTTGTCGGCACGCGCGGCCTATTCCGCGCCAACGCGGGGATTCGTGGCGGCGCTGGAAACGAGAATTCATGCCGGCGAGCCCGCAGTCATTGCCGAGATCAAGAAGGCCAGCCCTTCGCGAGGCGTCATCCGTGTCCACTTCGATGCGGCGGCGATTGCCCGCAGTTATGCGAACGCGGGAGCGGCGTGTCTTTCGGTGCTCACCGACGCGGATTTTTTCCAGGGCAGCGAGGCGAATCTGATTGCGGCACGGGCGGCCTGTGAGCTGTCGGTGTTGCGCAAGGATTTCATCGTGGATGCCTATCAGATTCACGAATCCCGCGCGATCGGCGCGGACTGCATTTTGCTGATCGTGGCGGCGCTGGACGATGCGAAATTGCTGCAATTTACCTTGCTCGCGACAGAGCTTGGTCTGGATGTGCTTGTTGAAGTCCATGATGAAGCCGAACTCGAGCGGGCGCTGGACCTTCCCACGCCACTGATCGGAATCAACAACCGCAATCTGCGCAGCTTCGAAACCTCGCTCGACACGACATTGCGGCTGCGCGAGTACACCGGGTCAGGTCGCGTACTGGTCACCGAGAGCGGCATCCACACACCGGACGATGTAGCGCGGATGCGCGCAGCCGGAATCCATGCCTTTCTCGTTGGCGAGGCGTTCATGCGCGCACCAGATCCCGGCGCGGAACTGGCGCGGTTGTTTTTCGCGCGCTGAGTTGAAGTCGGATGAAGGTGAGCAACACGCTGCGCCAGGCTTGAGCAGACGTCGCAACCAAAACGCGCGTCGCGCGGCCAGTCGTCGCGCCCGCTCAGGCACCTCGCGGATCTCGCCTTGTTTGCCGGAATGACGGCATTGGAACGTTTTTCGAGGTTCCCCTCAATGCGTCCCGAGCACCACGATGGTCTTGCCGGCGACCGAAATCATGCCCTGTTCTTCAAGCAGCTTGAGCACGCGCCCGACCATTTCACGCGAGCAACCAACGATGCGGCTTATTTCCTGGCGTGAAATGCGGATCTGCTTGCCATTCGGATGGGTCATCGCATCCGGCTCCTCGATCAAGTCGATCAGGGTCTTGGCTACACGGCCGGTCACGTCCATGAAAGCGAGTCGGCTGACCTTGCGCGATGTGTGGAGCAGGCGATTGGTCAGTTGTTGCCCGATTGCGAACAGGATCTTCGGGCATTCCTCGCGCAGCGGCCCCTCGAACAAATTGAACATGCGCTCGTAGCCGATCTCGGCCAATTCACACGGCGTGCGCGTGCGCACCATGACTTCCCGACGCGGCGTCTCGACAAACAGGCCCATCTCGCCAATGAATTCGCCGCGGTTGAGGTACGCCAGAATCAGTTCACGGCCTTCCTCGTCTTCGGAGGATACGGTCAGCGAACCGTCGATCACGTAATACAGGATGTTGGCCGAGTCGCCGGGCCGGATGATCGCGGTCTTGCTCGCGTAACGGCGCCGATGACACGCACCGAGAAAACGCTCCATCGCCGCGCGGTCCGGGATGAGCATCGGGGGCGCCTGCACGCGGTTGACCTCGCGCGCCAGCGTGTAACGAAAATCGGGCGATTTAGATTGCACTTCCACCAGCTATCCTTCGATGTTCCGACTCGGCAACTGCCTCATTCCCGGCGGCACACAAGGGGCGTCCATGCGCTTGCGCAACCGCTGTGGATGAGCGTCTTCACATCTTATTGCATATTGCCGAGTGCGTCACACCGCCTGCAATCGAGCCGCTTCGGCGCCGCTCGGTTTCATCGCCTCGCCGCTTGGCCCATAATCCGCGCCCCCGACAGGGGATCGGATAGCTCCTGTCGATAACCTGGCGTCTCGCCGTTAGTACCGAGGGTTCCTTTCGTGGTCAAACCGATTCCGCGTCTGCAGCTTCAGGGTTTCAACAACCTGACCAAGGCGCTCAGCTTCAACATCTACGACATCTGCTACGCGGTGTCCGAGGTTCAGCGCGACCGCTACATCGAATACATCGACGAACAATACGATTCGGATCGCCTGACCCAGATCCTCACTGATGTGGCCGACATCATTGGCGCCAACATCCTGAATATCGCGCGCCAGGACTACGATCCGCAGGGCGCATCGGTGACGATCCTGATCTCCGAGCATCCGGTGGTGGACAAGCTCGGCAAGGACATGATCTCCGACGCGGTGGTGGCGCATCTGGACAAGAGCCACATCACCGTTCACACCTATCCGGAAACGCATCCGCACAACGGCATCGCCACGTTCCGCGCGGACATCGATGTTGCCACTTGCGGCGTGATCTCGCCGCTGAAGGCCCTCAATTTCCTGATCGACAGTTTCGAGTCCGATATCGTGATTGCCGACTATCGCGTGCGCGGTTTTACCCGCGACGTGAGGGGTCGCAAGCACTACATGGACCACAAGATCAACTCGGTGCAGGATTATCTGGCCAAACACATCCGCCAGAAATACGAGATGTTCGACGTCAACGTGTATCAGGAAAACATGTTCCACACGAAAATGCACATCAAGGACTTCGACCTCGACAACTATCTGTTCGAGGCGACCGCCGACGACCTTTCGTTCAAGGAACGCCAGCGCATCGAGCAGCTTTTGAAACGCGAGATCGAAGAACTCTTCCACGGCCGCAATTTGATGTAGGGGAGCCGCTACTCGGCGAGGCCAGCAGGCCTTACCAGCCGCATGCGGCGCAGTCGGCGTTTTGCGTCCTGATCGATCCTCCCAGCGGTCGCTTCATTGGGGGAGCGCCGAAGGTGCGATGCCTCATCGCCAGGGCGGCACGCATAGCGGGCGCCGCCGCTTCCACCGCTGTACTGGCGCGTCACATCCGATACGCGATCGTCTTCATCACCTTCGAGGCAAAGCGCATCAGCGACGGAATCGGTGCGGGCAGGCGACGTGCGCCAGCGCCCAGCGCCATTTGTGCGTGACGCGCTTCGTCCGCCTGCATGCGCCGCACGATCGCGCGGCTGCGTTCGTCGGCGGCCGGCAGCGTTTGCAGATGCTCGCCCAGATGCGCTTCCACCTGGCGTTCCGTCTCGACGACAAAGCCCAGACTTGTGCGATCGCCGACCAGACCCGCCACGGCGCCAATCGCGTAGGCGCCGGCATACCAGAGCGGATTGAGCACGCTTGCGCGACTCCCCAATTCCTGCAGGCGCTCGCCGCACCACGCCAGGTGATTGGTCTCCTCGGCCGCGGCGTCCAGCATTTGTGTGCGCAGAAGGCCATCGCGGGCCACCGCGGCCTGCCCGAAATACAGCGCCTGCGCGCAGACCTCCCCAACATGGTTGACGCGCATCAGCCCCGCGGCATGCCGGCGCGCGCTGTCGTCAAGCGCGCTGGCGGGAATATCCGCCGCTGGCGAAGGTTGCGTCGCGACGGGCGTGGTGACGAAGACTGTTGCGAGCGCGCGCTCGATTTCGATCAGCGCACGATCCAACGGGGAAAATATTCGGCTGGGCATGGTGCGGGATTTTCCAGTGGTTGCGCGAGCAAAGTCAGAGGATGCAACACGCTAACCCGCGCGTCGAGTTCGCGCAGGTCATTGCCAGGCTGGATGCGGCAGCCAATCCTTGGAGTCAGCAGCAGATCCGGCACGAGCGCTGCGGCTTGATAGAGTTTCTCGTTGCGCAAGGAGTCGGGGCGGCAGCCGCTTCGGGGATACCGTTGCCGGTGGCGGGCGCGGGCCGAGGCGCAGGAACGGACACGGGATTCATGCTATCCTTCGCAGTCCCGCTGGTCGGCGGCCCGCTGTTGCCAGCGTCGGGTTCTTCCGCTATTCTCCCGCGCCCTCATTTATACGCGCCCGCTGGCCGGGCCGAGCAGAGCCTTTCGGACATGAAAACGATCAGCGCCAAAACCGAAAGCGTCCAGCGCGATTGGTATGTAGTCGACGCCACCAACAAGACGCTCGGACGCCTGTGCACGGAACTGGCCCTTCGTCTGCGTGGCAAGCACAAGCCGATCTACACGCCGCACGTCGACACCGGCGACTATCTTGTCGTGATCAACGCCGAAAAGATTGTGGTCACCGGCAAGAAGCTCGAAGACAAGAATTATCATCGCTTCACCGGCCACATCGGCAATCTCAAAACCACCCCGCTCAAGGACTTGCTCGCCAAGCATCCGGAGCGCGTGATCGAGATTGCGGTCAAGGGCATGCTGCCGAAGAATCCACTGGGCCGCGCGATGTATCGCAAGCTCAAGGTCTACGCCGGCGCGACCCACCCGCATGAAGCGCAGCAACCGCAGGTGCTGGAAATCAGCACCGCAACATAACGCGAGTCCCTCGCAAGAGACCGCACATCCATGTGCGGACTTTTCAACAAAAGCAGATCGAAAACATGGCGATTCAGCAAAATTACGGCACTGGCCGTCGCAAATCCTCCGCAGCGCGCGTGTTCCTGCGCAAGGGCAACGGCAGCATCGTCGTCAACGGCAAGCCGCTGGACGCGTTCTTCGGCCGTGAAACCTCGCGCATGATCGTGCGCCAGCCGCTCGAACTGACCCAGAACCATGACAAGTTCGACGTCATGGCCACGGTTGAAGGTGGCGGCATGACCGGTCAGGCCGGTGCGATCCGCCTCGGCATCGCCCGCGCGCTGGTCGAATACGATGAGGCGCTGAAGTCGCCGCTGCGCAAAGCCGGTTTCATGACCCGCGACGCCCGCGAAGTCGAGCGCAAGAAGGTTGGTCTGCACAAAGCCCGCCGCGCAACGCAGTACTCCAAGCGCTAACCGCTGCGATCTTTCAGCCCCTCGTCAGTGGAGGGGCGGCGAACCGGGTTCGAACCGGTTCGTGGGAAGTGCGAAGTTCGAATCGCCGATTGGCGCGCCGAATCCAGACACCTCCCGAACCCTCGATGGGGGATCGTCTAATGGTAGGACAACGGTCTCTGACACCGTTAATCTAGGTTCGAGCCCTAGTCCCCCAGCCACACTCGAAAGCCCCGCTCATGCGGGGTTTTTGTTTTATGCCCATGGGCGTCGCCATGGATGGGCGGTACGCTGGGTCCGCGCGCGCTCCCGGCGCCCGCGAACACTTCCCACTTCCGTGTGGGTCGCAATGCAGGAGCAATTGCCGGCGTCGCCATGGATGGGCGGTACGCTGGGTCCGCGCGCGCTCCCGGCGTCCGCGAACACTTCCCACTTCCGGGTGGGTCGCAATGCAGGAGCAATTGCCGGCGTCGCCATGGATGGGCGGTGCGCTGGGTCCGCGCGCTCTCCCGGCCCCCGCGAACACTTCCCACATCCCTTGGGTAGCCATGGCCAGCGCCACTCCTCGTCCTCCCTGTAATCCCTCGCACCCGATTCCCAATTCGGTCGTGACGGGATGTTTGAAAGAGCTTCCGTCTGAACGGTAGGTGTTGACGAACCGGCCAGCCTTTTTGGATGAAGTCGAAAAGGTTGCGTGGTTCCTGCTGCGACCACTTTTTCGAGAAAGGCGTGGCCGGATAACCGGTTTATCGACCTATCCCATCCATTGAATAGGAGAGGATCGATGAATACTCGATTGTTGGTTGCGGCCGTGTCGGTCGCGCTCGGTGTGGTTGGTTCAGTCTTTGCAACAAGCGCCAGTGCTTGCGGAGTTCCTGATTTCAGTCAGGCGGCGGCGCAAGCCATGGGATTGCAAGCCTTCGCGCTGACAGGGACGTCGCTTCCTCAAGCGTCCATGCAAATCACGGATGCGAACTTGGCCAATGTGGCCGCGCAGGAAAATGCCAATGGCGACGATTGGTCGCGAGGCCGCGGCGCGATCGTGGGCATGTGGCTGTTCACGTTCACGATGGACAACAATCCGGGGAACGTTCCTCCGATTCCCGCAGGTACCCAGGTCGACACCGGGTTTCAGACCTGGCACGCGGATGGCACCGAGCTTATGAACTCCGGGGGGCGCGCGCCCGCGACTTCGGCGTTCTGCCAGGGCGTGTGGACGCAGAAGGGAAATTCCGCCTACACGCTAAATCACTGGGCGATATCCTGGGATCCCAATAGCAACTTCGTTGGGCCGGCAAACATCCGTGAACAGGTGACCGTTGACAAGACAGGTAACAGTTTCTCGGGGACATTCTCGATCGATCAATACATTTCCCCACCACCTGCCCCGGGCAATCTGCCGGACCTGACGAACTTGTCGACACGCGTCGCGCATCTGACAGGAGCCGTCACCGGCAAGCGCGTCACACCGTAGACCGAGAGGGGCTGTTTGTTTCCGTTTGTGGCAGCGCGCAGGGACGCGCGCTGCTGCGAGCGGGCGCTCAGCGTTGATCGGCCACCGGCTTGATTGCACGACGTGCACCTGTCGGCAAACGCGAGTGCGCGCAGGCTGCGATCAATCCAAACAATGCAGCCAGCATCCACACCGACAGCGCGGGCACCGGCAACTGCAGAACGGGCGCGGGCAGCGCTTGCTGCTCGAACGCGCCAATGTCTGCAGCGACGCCGTTCACGCGCGGGAAGCCCGTGCCGCGCTGGTCGAACGCGAGGTCGTCGAGGTTGTTACCGGTATCGACGGCCGGGCTGCCGCGCAGAAGGGCGTGCGTGCGCGTGGGACCGCCATTATTGGCGAGCGGCCCAAGCAGCGGATCGGCATTGAGTGTGTCGGGTGGGAGGGTGATATCCGGACCGCTGCTACCGATCAGGTTGTTCGCGCCGCTAATCGTGGTCGCGACCGGACTGTGCAGATTGGCGAAGCCGCTGCCGGCGGTGTTGCCGAAGACAAGGCTGCTTTCCAGTTCTGCGGCGGGTACGCCAAGCCAGATGCCGCCGCCGTCGGTGGCGGCATGATTGGCCGTGAACGTGCTGTTGGCGATCAATGCTGTCGCTGGCCAGCGCAATAACAAACCGCCGCCAATTTCGGTTTGCGCGATGTTGCCGGAGACCGTGCTGTTGGAAATGGCCACGCTGTTGAATGCGGCGATGCCGCCTCCGCGCCCTTGGCTGATATTGGAATCGATGATCGAATTGGCGATCGTGCCGCCGCGCACCGTGATGATGCCGGCGCCGATGTCGTAGCTGGTACGACCGGCGGCCACTTCGTGCACGGCCAGGTTGCCGGACACGGTGCTGTCACGCAGATCCATCGCGTAGACGAACGCGCCGCCGCCGAACGCAGCGGTGCCGGCGTCCACATGCACGCCCTTGCCGGTATTGCCGGACAAGGTGCTGCCGATCATGGTCAGCGAATAGGCGTAGATGCCACCGCCGTATGCACCTTCGCCACCAGCGTAGCAGTCGCGAACGCGGGCAGCATCAAGTACCAGGTAGCCGGCCGATGCGATGCAGCCGCCACCGGCGACGTCGAAACCACTTTCGCGGTTACGCCCGTTGCGCACGGTCAAGGCATGCAGGGTCAAGGTGCCGCCGCGCGCGTGGAAAAATACCCGGTCAAGCGCGTTGCCGTCGATTGCGAGGGCATCTGCGCCAGGGCCCTCGAGGGTCAGATCGTCGAGCTTGATCGGGATCGCGCCGGTCTGCAGGGTGATCGTTGCGCAGGTGAGGCCGGTTAGATCGATGGTGTCGCCACTGCCCGCCGCCGCGACGGCGGCGCGCAGACTGCCGGGGACGTCATCGTCGCAATTGGTGACGGCGATCGTGGTGGCCGCGGCGCTGGTCGTCGCTGCACGGGATGGAGGAAGTTGCGCGAAGATGCGACGGGCCGGATCGGCACGAAACGGCTGCCGCACAGCATCGGCCGTGGTCGCGGCGTGCGCCTGCGACGCGCAGGCGAACAGCACCGCGATCAACGCGGCGGTGAGTGGCGGCCGCCGAAAATGGGTGAAATCAATCGGGCTGTTCATGCTGCGCCGTGCTCCAGAAAGTCGCGCGTTGCGGCGCTGTCGAGCCATGGGAGCACGCGTTTGCACGGCCGTCAATCCATGCGCAGCGTTGGTGTTGTGAGTTGCGCCGTGGTTGTCGTCACTACCGCTGCCGTGATTGCCAGCGAGTCCGTTGGATCAAGCCGTGCAGCCAGTTGCGCGCGAACAACGGGCGACGTCAGCAGACGGAGTGCCGGCGCTGCGGTTCAGGCCATTTCCTCGGCGCCAATCAACACGATGTCGGCCGGGCGCCGTGCAAACAGGCCCACGCTGACGACACCGGCAATCTGGTTGAGTTCGCATTCGAGTTCCAGCGGCGCGTTGATATGCAAGCCGTGCACATCGAGAATCGCGTTGCCATTGTCGGTGACGATGCCGTCCCGCCAGATTGGCTGACCACCGCATTTGATCAGTTCGCGCGCCACGTAACAGCGCGCCATCGGGATCACCTCAACGGGTAGCGGGAAGCGCCCCAGCACCTCGACGCGCTTGCTGCTGTCGACGATGCAGACGAATTTTTTCGAGGCCGCCGCGACAATTTTCTCGCGCGTCAACGCGGCGCCGCCGCCCTTGATCAAGCACTTGTGCGGATCGAATTCGTCGGCGCCGTCGACATACAGATGCAGTTCGCCGACGGCGTTGAGATCAAGTACCGCGATGCCGTGGCGCTTCAACTGCGCAGACGATTGCTCGGAACTTGACACCGCGCCCGCGATGAGGTGCCTGCGCGTCGCCAGCGCATCGATGAAATGCGCGACAGTCGAGCCGGTGCCCACGCCGACGATCATGCCGTCTTCGACATAGCGCAAGGCGGCATTGCCGGCGGCGCGTTTCTCCTCGTCCTTCGTCATTTTTTTCTCCGGGTGGCGCGGATAATAATTTTTGCGGCTGACGAGTCGTCCTGCAGTTCGTGCTCAAGGGAAAGGATCACCGTCCATTGCGCCTTGGTCAGCGGCAGGATCGACAGGCGGCTACCCCGCTGCAACAACATGCAACCATCCAGCCGCGGTTGCTGCTTGAGTTCGGCAAGGGTGACGGTGCGCGCGAGTTTTCGCTTGAAGGCGATGTCGACGAGCATCCAGCGCGGCTCTTCGCGCGAACTCCTGGGATCGAAATAGTGGCTTTTGCGATCGAACTGGGTCGGGTCCGGGTACGCAGTGCTTGCGACTTCGCCGACACCGACCACGCCAGGTTCCGCGCAGCTGGAGTGATAGAGCAGCACGCCATCCCCAGGCTGCATGCGATCACGCATGAAATTGCGCGCCTGATAATTGCGCACGCCGCTCCAGGGTTCGGTTTTCACGCGCGCCAGATCGTCGATCGAGAATGCGTCAGGCTCGGATTTCATCAACCAGTAATGCATGGCGGCGTCGAGGCTAGGGAGATGACTGCATGTGCGACGTTGGAAGTAGGACCATACTCGACGCCGGAACAGCATGTAGCGCGCGCACACCCTTCCATGTGCGGATCACGCTCCCGTCCCGGCCATGCAATCGATCAGTTCGCGCTCGGTCGCAACGTAATCAAGGCGTACGTCCCATGCCATTGCCTTGATCGACGCGACTTCCTGCAACGCGTAGCCGATGCCAATCAGCACCGGCCGCGCCACGCTGGCGCGCTCACGCAGGAAAGCAAAACTGCGATCGTACCAGCCGCCGCCAAAACCCAGGCGTTGACCGGCGCGATCAAAGCCGAGCAGGGGCAACAACACGACATCGAGCTGGTCGGGCGCAACACGTTTGGATAGGGCGCACACCGGTTCGGGAATGCCATAACGATTGGTTGCGAGTGGCATGCCGGGCTGCCACGGCGCAAATATCAATTGCTTTCCCGCGCCCAGCATCGGCAAGTGATAGACCTGCTCGCGCGCGCGCAAACCCTGCGCCAGCGCGGCCAGCGGCAACTCGCCATCGATTGCCCAGTAGCCGCCGATGCGTTGGTCGGTCAGGAATCGGGGTACCTGTTCGAGTGAGTCGACCAAGCCTGCCGCGGCCCCGATGCGATCGGTGGCGGACAACGCGGCACGACGCGCGCGCAAATCGGCGCGCAGGAGCAAGCGTTCGTCAAGCTCGGGTTTCATCGGCATGCTGGCGGCATCCTGCAAGCGACCGGATGCCGCAGCGAAAAAAAAGTGGCGTCCTCCGCCATGTCGGTGCGCATCGAACGACCTTGATCCAGAAGGGATCAGGTGGGAGGGCTGGCGGAACCGTCAGGCTTTCCGCACGAGGCGGACATGCACACAGGTTTTCGCTTCGCAATCCCGGGTCGTCAATAGGAACAAGGCAATATGTAAGAGTGCGCTGCCGGGCACCGCAGAGGACACCTGGCTCTATTGTATGGACCCAGCGACGGCGCGTTCAAGCTTTGTGTTGAGCGCTTGCAGTTTCTCTGCCAAGTTCGCCGAAATGCTCGATTCGCGTTGCCGCTCGCCGAGCAGCTCGTGGCTGATGTTGAGTGCAGCCAGGATAGCGATGCGATCCAGCGGGGCTGAACGGGCGTTGCTGCGCATTTCGCGCATTTTGGCGTCCAGATAGCGCGCCGCATCAAGCAGGCTCGCGCGCTCCTCGGGTGTGCAGGCGATCAGAACCTCACGATCGAGAATGTTGACTGCTACCGGTTCACTCGCGCTCATGTGTGGTTTTGCTCCAGCGATTTGAGCCGCATGATCATCGCCTCCACGCGCGACCGCGCCTGCTCGTTGCGCGCCAGCAATTGCGCGCGTTCGCCGGCAAGTTGTTCCTGGCTGTGGCGCAAGCTGCGGTTTTCTTCCTGCAGGTTGCGGCACAGGTCGAGCAACCGGTCGAGGCGGGCGCTGATTGCCAGCAAATGTTGTTCATGGACGGACATGGCGCGAATATAGCGGGAATCGGCAACGGGAAGTAGGGCGCAGACGCCGGATTGCAAAGCCAGCAATGCGTTACTCCGACGTGCCGGGCTCGAGCAGACGCTTTTGCGCGCGTTGGTGCAGGAACGCCAGGCATTCGTCGGGGGTTAGCGGAAACGAAAGCCAGTGGCCCTGGATCTCGTCGCACCTCTGCTCACGCAGATATTCAACCTGTTCGGCACGCTCGACGCCTTCGGCAATCACGTTGAGTCCCATCGAATGGGCCATCGTGATCACGGTCGCGGTGATCGCGTCGTCGTCGGGATCGGTGGTGATATCGCCGACGAATTCCTTGTCGATCTTGAGCGCGTCGATTGGCAGCCGTTTCAGGTAGCTGAGGGACGAATAGCCGGTGCCGAAGTCGTCAATCGTGAGGGTGACGCCGATGGCTTTGAGCCGTCGCAACATCGTGATCGATTGTTCCGCATTCGCCATCACCATGCTTTCGGTCAATTCCAGCTCAAGCAGGTGCGGCGCGATATCGTGCTCGGCGAGCACATCGCACAGGCGTCGGATCAGGTCGCCGCGCAGCAACTGCGCGACCGAGACATTGACCGACATCGTGATGTCTGTCATGCCGGCGTCGCGCCACTCTGCCAGTCGCGCACATGCTTGGGCGACGACCCAGTCGCCGATTTCGATGATCAACCCCGATTCCTCGGCGATTGGGATAAAGACGCCCGGCGATACATTGCCCAGATCCTGGCTGCGCCAGCGCAGCAGTGCTTCGACACCCGTGATGCGCTCGTCCAGCAACGACATCTTGGGTTGATACACCAGTGAAAGTTCGTTGCGTTCGAGCGCCTTGCGCAAGGCGGCCACCGTGGTCGCGCGCAAACGGGCGGCAGCGTCCATCGCTTCGGTGTAGACCATCCAGGTCTTGCGCCCAGCGTCTTTGGCCTGGTACATCGCGGTATCGGCGAATTTGAGCAGGTCGCTCGGATTCTGGCCATGATCGGGATACAGGCTGATCCCGATCGAGGGAGAAATGGTGACTTCCTGTCCGGTGTCCAGTTCGAGCGGTTCCTGGAACGAGGCGATAACCTTCTCGGCGACACGTTCGGCTTCGGCGGTGCTGTCGATATCCTCGAGTACGATGGTGAATTCGTCGCCGCCAAGGCGCGCCACCGAATCGCCTTCGCGCACGATGTGACGCAGTCGACCGCCGACGGCCTTGAGCACCCGGTCGCCGGCTGTGTGGCCTAGCGAATCGTTGATGTGCTTGAAGCGATCGAGATCGAGGAACAGCAGCGCGACCTTGTGCGAACTGCGCCGTGCGCGAATGATTGCGAGGCCTATGCGTTCGCTGAGCAAGGTGCGGTTGGGTAAACCGGTGAGCGCATCGAAATTGGCCAGATAACGCAATTCCTGTTCAGTGCGTTTGCGGTCGGTTATGTCCGACAGGACGCCGACGAAATGCGTGCGCACACCACTGGCATCGCGCACTTCGGATATTTCGATCCAGCTGAGGAATTCACCGCCATCCTTGCGTTTTTGCCACAGCTCGCCGCGCCAGTGGCCACTGCGGGAGAGTTTTTCCCGCATCGTCAGATAATGTTCGGGCGCGTGCTGGGCGCAATTGAGCACGGCGGCCGATTGGCCGGCGACTTCCTGCTGGCGCCAGCCCGTGATGCGCGTGAAGGCCGGATTGACGCTGAGGAAATTGAACTCCAGATCGGTCACCGCGACCGCTTCGGCCATGCTGCGGATGACTTCGTGCGCGATGCGTCGATCGTGTTCGGCGGCGCGCTGTTGGGTCACGTCGCGCGCCGTGCCGGCCATGCGCAGCGGCTGGCCGTCCTCATCGCGTTCGACAATCTTGCCGCGCGCGTGCGACCAAATCCATTCGCCTCGATGATTGCGCAGGCGATGTTCCGATTCGAATGACTCGGTCACCTGGTTGATGTGTTGTTCGAGGCGGGTTTCCACCAACGGAAGATCGTCTGGATGCAGATGTTGTCGTAACCAATCGTAGGGCAGGCAGATCGATTGGCGCGAATCCCCCTTGAACAGATCGCTTGATCCGGTGACGACGAATTGCCCCTTGACCACGTGCCAATCCCAGAAATCATCGCCCGATCCCCATAAGGCCACAAACAGGCGATCCTCACGTTCGCGCAAATCGTGGTGGATACTTGCCTCCTCTTTGCGCTTTCGCCGCTGTGCGTGCCAGAGCATGGCGATCGCGAACGCGCCGAAGAGCACATACAGCGCGCGGGCTATGAGGCTGTCCCACCACGGTGGCATTACCTCCAGCGCAAGCGAGGCGGCTTGTTCGTTCCAGTGACCGTCATGGTTGGCTGCACGAACCATGAAGCGGTAGTGGCCGGGCGCGAGATTGGTATAGGTCGCCTCGTGCCGCGTGCCGGCGTCGATCCAGTGATCGTCGAACCCTTCAAGCTGGTAGGCGAAGCGGTTGCGTTCGGGCGCCGCAAAATCGAGGGCGGCGAATTCAAAGCGGACGATTCGCTCGGCGGCGGCCATGTTCAATGGGCTGCCGTCCATCGCGATCGGCATGGCGCGGGTTCCGACGTGCACGTCGGTGAGCACGATGGGTGCGGCATAACGACTGCCAACGATCGCTTGCGGCGAAAACAGGTTGAGGCCGTTGACGCCGCCGAATGCGAGCGTGCCATCGCGCAATTGCGCGCTCGCGCCGCCATTGAATTCCATGCCCTGCAGGCCGTCCTCCCGGGTGAAGCTTCGGAAGATTTCCGTACTGCGGTCAAACGTGGCAATGCCGCGATTCGTGCTCAGCCACAATCGGCCCATCTGGTCGTTCGCGATTGCGTAGACGGTTCCACTCGGAAGACCGCCGCGCGGTAACCAGCGCGTAAAACGCGCATGCTGGGCGTCCAATGTGTCGAGTCGGTTGAGGCCGGTTTGGGTGCCGACCCAGAGCACGCCGTCGGACGTTTCGTGAATCGCGCGCACAAGATTGTCCGACAGGGAGTGCGGGTCGGTCGGATTGTTGCGCAGCACGCGTACGCTGCCGCTGGCCGGATCGATCACGTTGAGACCGCTGATCGCGCCGGCCCAGATGCGTCCGTCGCGGTCTTCGTGCAGCGCCATCACGCGGTTGTCGCTGAGCCCATCCGTTCCCGAACCCGCCTGCTGGTAGAGGCGCCAGGTGTCGGTGCGCGGATCGTGGCGCACCAAACCGCCGCGCGTGCCGAGCCATAACGCACCGTCTCGCGCAACCAGCAACGCGCGCACATCCGGATCCGGCAGGCCGTGCACGCCACTGGCATCCTCGGGCAGCAGCACGAACGTGCGCTGCTGCGGATCGAGTTCGCCCGCGCCGTAGTTGGTCGCCACCCACAGATTTCCACGGCCGGCGTCGGCGATCGCAAACACGGTCAGCCGCGTCGATCGCGCGTCCGTCTTCAGCGCGCGCAAAATCACATCGTTGTAGTAGTCGAAGCGGTTTTGCGTCGCGTCGTAGCGCTTGAGACCGTCACCCTCGGTGCCAAGCCACAAGCCGCCGCTGGTGTCTTCGAACACGGCACGAACATAGTTGGCCGCGGTCCTGTCGTGTGCTGGATCACGATCGACGAGGTAGCGAAACAGCGTTCCGTTCGGATCGACCTTGGCCACGCCGCGTTCGCGCGTACCGATCCAGAGCAGACCCGAGCGGTCGATTCCGAGACAGGCCACAGCCGCATCGGGCAACGTACCCGCCAAGCCAGGCGACGGAGTGAGCCAGCGCGTATCGCCGCTGGCGGAATCAAAAATGGCAAGGCCTTCACGAGGGGTCGCCAGCCACAAACGCGAACGCGCGTCTTCGATAAGCGCCGTCGCGCCATGCTCGCCGACAACGGGCCAGATGCGCTGTGCCGACGCGTCGGGCGCAATGCGATAGACGCCGTTCATCGTCGCCACCGCAAGGCGACCCGCGTGATCGATGAGCACACCGCGCGCGTCTTTGACGAGATTGGAGGCCACGCGCTCGAGCGCAACGGCATCAGGTAACAGACGCAACAGGCCGGCTTCGCTGGCAATCCACAACGTACCGTTGCTGCCGAAGGTCATCTGGAACACCTGCGGGGGACGATGATCGTCCGGCGATTTCGGCACAATCGGCAGCAGGCGCAAGAGATGACCGTTGCGCGCATCGACCAACGCGACCCCGGCATCGCTGGCCACCCACACGCCGCGCGAAGCGGGCAGCAGGGCGTGAACATTCAACATGCCGGGCGTGGTGCTCGCATCGTCGGCGGTCATGCGCGTGAAGCTGCCGTCGGCTGCGGCGCGCCGGATCAGGCCGGCCCCGTTGGTGCCGATCCACAAGTCGCCGTCTTTATCCTCGGCCAGTGCCGACACCGGACCCGCCGGCGGACTGTTTGCGCCGTCGCCGGTATATTCGTAGGTGATGAACCCGTAGCCATCGTAGCGTTGCAGACCGCTGCTCGTGCCGAGCCAGATGAAACCGGTGCGATCCTGCAGGAACGCGCTCACCGAATTCTGCGCAAGGCCCTGTTCGGTGTCGATCGTCTGAAAAAAGAAATCGCGCCGCACCGCCTCAGCCTGCGCGACCGCAGGCAACGCCAGGCAGGCAATCAGCACCAGGCGACGCCAATACGAACGCGCGGGCGAGCGAGCGGCAGGCGACGCGAATCGCTTCATGAGCACGGCAGGCTATCGAGGAGCTGCGAGTGTAGGCAAACACAAGGCTACGCGCCAAACTTTATGGCGCCGCGCTAAACTTGGGCGCACCCGTCAGCAAACCCGGTCAATGCCCGAAAGTCCGACCCATGCCGAAGTGGCCGCTGCGCTGATGACACATCGCGTCGGCGTCAGCGCCAGTGACGTGCACGGCTCCCTGACCGGCTATCTGTGCGCCGGCGGCCGCACCGATGCGCAAAGCTGGCTGGACGTGCTGCAGCTGGACAGCGATGATCCGGGCATTGCGCACGCGCCCATCCTGCAGCGCTTGTATCGAGCATGCTGTGCGCAATGGGACAAGGGCGACATCGACGTGCAACCGCTGCTGCCGTCGCGCACCTTGCCCGTGGCGCAACGCGCCGACGCACTGGTCGAATGGTGTCGCGGCTTCCTTGGAGGATTCGGACTGGGCGGTGCCAGCCAGCGTGCGACGCTGTCGGCGCAAGCGTGCGACGTGCTGGGCGATTTTGCCCGCGTTGCCGCCGCACGCATCGATCACGCCGACGATACAGAAGACGAAGCGGCACTGGCCGAAGTGCTTCAATTCGCCATCGATGGCGCAGTATTGCTGCACGCTCAAGTCAATGCCGAAGCGTCGAAGCGATCACTGCATTGAACGCGGGATTCCAACACGAATTCATGGCGCCGCCAATGCTGGAGTGTCGAGGAGTGCGATTGAGCCGGCAATTGCCCGATACTAGCCACACGTCTTGCCACTCACCCTCAACTCCACGCCGCCGACGATGATCGAACCAAAGGAATTCATGCGCCGGCGCAAGCAGCTCATGCGCATGGCCGGCAGTGATGCGATCGTGATCGTTGCCGCGGCGCCGGAGCGCGTGCGCAACAATGACGCGCACTATCCGTATCGTCAGGACAGCGATTTCCACTATCTGACCGGCTTTGGCGAGCCCGATGCGGTGCTGGTGCTGGTACCCGGTCGGCAAGCGAGCGAAACCATCCTGTTTTGTCGCGAACGCGATCGCGCACGCGAACAGTGGGATGGACCGCGCGCCGGCACCGACGGTGCCATTGCGACGTTCGGCATGGACGACGCGTTTCCGATCGACGATATCGACGACATCCTGCCTGGACTGATCGAAGGTCGCACACGCGTGTATTACCACTTCGGCCGCGACACCGAGTTCGATCTCGAACTCATCGGCTGGGTCAATCGCGTGCGCGCGCTGGTGCGCCAGGGCGCCAAGCCGCCGCACGAATTCGTCGCGCTGTCTCATCTGTTGCACGATCTGCGCCTGTTCAAATCGCGCGGCGAACTGCGCTTGATGCGCAAGGCGGCGAAGATTGCCGCCGACGCGCACATTCGCGCCATGCGTGCGACGCGGCCGGGCATGAACGAGCACGAGGTCGAAGCCGAACTGCTGCATGCATTCCGCAGTGCCGGCGCGGTCCCCAGCTACGAGCCGATTGTCGGCGGCGGCGCCAACGGCTGCGTGCTGCATTACCGCGCCAACAACGCGCCGCTCAACGACGGCGATCTGCTGTTGATCGATGCCGGCGCCGAAGTCGACTGCTATGCCTCGGACATCACGCGCACCTTTCCGGTCAACGGCCATTTCTCGCCGGAGCAACGCGCGCTGTACGACATCGTGCTGGCGGCGCAGAGTGCCGGCATCGAGCAAGTGCGCGCGGGCCGGCCGTTTGATGCCTACCACGAAGCGGCCGTGCGCACGATCACCAAAGGTCTTTGCAAGCTCGGTCTGCTCAGCGGCAGCGTCGACAAGAACCTGCGCGACCACACCTACCGCAAGTTCTACATGCACAAGACCGGGCATTGGCTCGGACTGGACGTGCATGACGTTGGCGACTACCGCGTCGATGGCGAGTTCCGCGTGCTCGAAGCGGGCATGGTCGTCACGGTCGAACCGGGTCTCTATATCGCGCCGGATGCCAAAGGCGTGCCGGCGAAATATCGCGGCATCGGCATCCGTATCGAGGATGACGTGGTCGTCACAGCCGGCGAGCCCGAAGTAATCTCGGCAGGGGCCCCCAAGGACGCCGATGCGATCGAAGCGCTGATGGCGCGATGCTGATGAGCGTCGCGCATCGCGTGAGTCGCTTGTTTCAGCAGACGGTGATGATCGCATCGATGTTCGTACTGGCCGCGCTGGCGCAGAGTACCTCTGCGCAAACGCTCGACTACGGCTTGTTCGGAACCTTGCACCTTGCGCGCCCTGCAGAGCCGATCTCCCACACTGTACTGTTGTTTTCCGATCGCGATGGCTGGACGCCGCGCGAGGATCAGCTTGCCGACGGGCTTGCCAGGAGCGGCGCGTTCGTGGTCGGCATCGATCTTCCCGCCTATCTGAAACGTCTCGCAGCGCTGAAGGACAAGTGTTCGTATCCGGCTGGCCATGTCGAAGAGCTCGCGCACTGGATCGAGCGCCACGAGGGGCTATCCACGTACACGGTTCCGCTCATCGTTGGCGACGGCGCGGGGGCGACGTTCGCCTACGCGCTTGCAGCACAGGCGCCGGCCGGTACATTTGAAGGATTGCTCACCCTGGGCTGGGACAGCGCACTGCGTTTTTCAAAAAACATCTGCGCGGGCGACGCCGGCGCGCTGACCGCCGCTGCCGACAACGGGTTTCGCGTCGTGCCCGTGGCCAGGAAGTTGCCGCTGCGCTGGCTGGCGCAACCGTTCGCCAACGGCGCACGCATCGATGGCCTCGGCGCCGTGCTGGCGACAACCTGGCGTGCGCTCGGCGCGCTGCCGCCGCCGCTTGCGGCGCCTGACGCGGGCAGTGGTATCGCGCGCACCTACGCGCGCTGGCGCCAGCGCGAAGATGCATCGACAACAGCGTTGCCGGACGATGTCGCCGATCTCCCCCTGACTGAAATCCCGCCCACTGCCTCATCGAGCGCGCAGGTGCATCGCATCGCGATCATCATCACCGGCGATGGCGGCTGGGCAGGTCTCGATCGCGGCGTCGCCGATGCGCTGACCAGCGACGGTGTGCGCGTGATTGGTTTTTCGACACTGAAATTCTTCTGGCACAAGCAGACGCCGGACGCTGCCGCGCAGGCGATCGCTCGCGTGATTGCGCATTACGGCAAAGACGATTCGACGACTCGCTTTGTGCTGATCGGCTATTCGTTTGGCGCGAGCCTCGTGCCCGTCGTCATCAATCGTCTGCCTGAACAATTGCGCCAGCGCGTCGAACGCGGCGTGATGATTTCGCCCGACGACGCGGCCGTATTCGAGATCCATGTTGGCGACTGGTTTGGCGGCGCGCAGCATGACGACACGTTGCCGATCGGTGCAGAAATTGCCGCCTCCAGCGTGCCTCTGGTATGCGTCCACGGTGCCGACGAGAACGACAGTTTCTGCCTCAAGCCGCAACCCGCGCAGGTGCACGTGGTCGATCTTCCGGGCGGTCATCACTACAACGGCGACTACGCCGCACTCGGTGCATTGATCGTCGCCAACCTGCGTACCCCAGGGCCCGCAACGCATCCTTGAGACGTGTTGTGGACGGTTCGTGCATGGCACAGCGGCGCGGACTTCCCAGATCAAGGGTCGATCACGTCCGGTTTGCAGCGCAGCGTCTGCCGTACGATCGCAACGTTCCGAGGGGATGGAGGATTTCCGATGAATACAAACGCGCAGTGGATATTTCGACTCGGATTGTTCACGATCGCGGGCGCCTTGTCCGTTCACGCCTCGACTGTGCGAGCACAGCAGCCGGCCGCAGATCCGCCGATGAGTCCGGCGGTGTTCGAGGATGTGCCTGCGCCCGATTCGCCCGAAGGGCGTGTCGCGTCCGGCACCATCGCCGTAGTGACGCTGCACACGCCAAGCGCGGATGAAATCGATGCGGGCGTACAGACGCCGAAGGCAGTCGATCCGGCGTCAGGCATACGCTTCGAGGATTTGCCGCGCGCCCTTGGGACACGGGTTCGCGTACTCACGCATGGCCAGCGATCGCAGCGCGGCGTGATCGAGGCGGCTGACGCGCATCACCTTACCCTGAGGATCAATCGCCACGGCGGCAGCGCAAGCTATGTGCTTGCGCGTGAGCAGATCGAGCGCATTGATCTGGATTGATCCCCGCTTCGGCGCGTCTCTCGCGACGCCCGCCGATTTGCTTTTCGCGTCAATCGGCGCCGCCAAACACAAAGCGACGATAGCCGCCGGCGACCAGCGCTGCGATATCGATAAGCAGGCCCGGCACCCATGAGCCGCGCGGATAGGCAAGGTACGAACCGATCCATTCGGGTTCGAATTTTTCCTTGTAGCGCCGCAGCCCCTGATAATTGTAGAAGCGCCCGCCGTACTGGAACGCGAGCGCGGCAAGGCGTTCGTTGACGCGCGCATACGGATTGTCGCCGACGGCTGAAAGCGGCGCCATGCCGAGGCTGAACGATTCGTAGCCGCAGTCCTTGGCCCACTGCATCACACGCGCAAAGAGAAAATCCATGGTGCCGCGCGGCGCGCCATCGACGTGGCGCATGAGATCGACGCTGGCGGTTCCGTTCGGTCCGTACGGTGGCAGCACGTTTGCGAACGCGATCAATTCGCCTGAGCGGCGCACCAGCGCGAGCGGGCTCCACGCGAAATAGTCCACATCGAAATGGCCGAGCGAGAAACTCTTCTCGTGCACATCCTTGTTGGCGAGCCATGCATCGGAAACGCGTTCGAGTTCGGTCAGCAACACGCTGTCGAAGGGCGGCTGCACCAGCTCGAAGGTGAGCTGCTCCTTGAGCGAGCGGTTGACAGCCTGGCGCAGGTCTTCCCAGCGTTTGCCGGCGAGGGTGAATTCATCAAGACGGATCGTCGCCAGTTCGCCGAGCTTGAACAAGTCAAACCCGAGGTCGTGATACAGCGACAGGTCCGGTTCGAGAATCTCGTAGAACAACGGCACACGATCCTGTGCGTCGGCAAATGCACGAAAGTCGAGAATCGCACGCTTGATCGCATTCTCCGGCCCGCACGGCGAACCAAGCGCCACCAGGCGATCGCGTACCGCGCCGTATGCGACTACCGAATCACCGTCCGCGGACCAGAACAAATGCTTGTCGCCCATGAACGACAGATGGGCAAATTCGCCGCCACCGTGCTTCAGGTAAACCGCGCGCGCGCGTTCGAGTTCGGTGCGATCGGGCAATTTCAATGACGGCCGGCGCACCGCAAACGACTGCCAGATCAGGTAGGCCAGCACGCCGAACAGCGCGGCGAAAAGACCGCGTGCGATGCGCGAGGAATGCTCGCCGAAACCGAAATACCAGAAGTCGAAACTGTCATCGCCCAGCACCGACCACACGCCGGCCGCAAAAAACGCAAGTACAACCAGGGTCAAGCCGCTGAGCCAGGTGAACGTAGTCAGCGATGTGAGGCTCATTGCGCGCTGGGTGAACTCGCGCTTGCGCATGCGCAGCAGCCCCGCAATGGAAAGCAGGAACAAGGCCTCGCCGTAATGCAAGCCTTTGGTGACAGCCAGCACAGCGCCAAGTACGAGCAAGGGTTGGGCCAGCCGATAGGCGACGCGCAGGCGTCCATCGATGCCGCGACCCAGGCCGAGCAGCACGACGCCGGTCAATACCGACAGCCAATACGAACTTTCGACCGCAGCCAGCGGCAGATTTTCGCGCACCACGACGATGTGCTCGTGAACAGCCGGGATCGCAGCTGAGGCAAGCAAGACCAGACCGGCGCCGAAGGTAAGCACCGCAAGTGCGCGGATGCCGACCCCGGCAAGCAGGCTCGCCGGCAAACCGAGCACGCCGAACAGCGGGTGCGTGCGCAGGCGTTCGGTTGCGCGTGCCACCCCTGGCAGGCGACCGGCCAGCATGCCCGAGCCCAGATACAGACCCGCCAGCAACGGCACAAGGTAGTAGGTGATCCGGTACAGGAACAGGCCGGAAACAATCGTTGCGTTGTCGTAGCCGCCGCTGCTCAGCGCAAGCAGCATCAAGCCGTCGAAGACGCCGAAACCGCCGGGAATCAGACTGAGCAAACCGAGCGTCTGCGCGGCGGCAAAACTGCACAGCAACGCGCCGGGTTTCACATGCGCGCCGGAAATGTACAGGCAACCATAGAGCACCGCAGCGCTCAGTATCCAATCGATGAATGACGTCGCGGCCAGACTCAGTTTCAGCCGCCACGGCGGCAGATCGAGACCGCGCGGCAGCCAACGCATCAAGCGTCGCCGCGTGGTCAACACGAGAAACGCAGGCAGATAAAACGCCGCCGCGATCAGTACGCCAAGCGCGAGCCACTGCGTGGTGGCGCTTGGCGTGATCGGCAGTGCGCCCGTCGCGAGTGTCGCGATAATCAGCACCGACAAGCCGAGCGGCAGGGACAACACCTGCAAGCCGATCAGCGTCGCGCTGAGGGGCAGTTCAACGCGCCGCGCCGACAGCCCGAGCAGACGCACGCCGGAGCCGATCGCACCGGAAAGATTCAATACATTCGCCAATGCGTTGGCGACAAACGCTAGCCGCAGCACCTCGCGCGCCGGAATGTCGAGCTTGAGCCAGCGCGCGATCAGCACGTCGATCAAGCCAGTGAATGCGACGGCCACCAACGCCAGAAAAGCAATTCCGATCGATGACAGCGTCGGCACGTCCAGCAGCGTGCGCTGCAGTTGCGGCAGATCGAATTCATCAATGCCGTGCCACAGCAGCCAGCCGACCAGCAGCAGAAACGCGATTGGCAGCGACCAGCGCAGGCGCAGCAGCCAACGGCGTGCAGTCGTCGTGGAGGAACTGGCCGGATCGTTAGCGGATTTCATGCGCAGGCATCATCCATGAAACGACAGATATTAGTGCAGCGCCGGGGTTGTGGGCGGAATGTGGGAATGCGTGAGGCGAGATCCTCCGGCCCCCCGCGACACGCCCCTCGCTGCTGGCTCACACCATCCGGTGTTCGCGCGCGGCGCGCGCGGCGGCACCCAGCGGCGCGACGGCCTGTTTCAACGACCTGAATCGAGCAGATCCTTGACGCTTTGCACGTATTGCGGCATCCAGTTTCTCGGCACCCCGAAACCATGACCGACCTTGGGCAGCATGATGGCTTTGGAGTCTTTCTGACCGGCGGCGAAGTCCGGCGCGAATTTCGGATCGCACACTTGATCGGACTCGCCTTGCAGGATGCGCCAGGGCACGTTGACCGTTTCGCGCTTGTCGAATACCCAGGAAGGCGGTTGTTTCTGCCAATGCGCGGTAAGGCCACCGGCGCCGGGGCAGAACGGTTTGCGGATTAGAAGATCCGGGCAAAAGCCCAGACTGATGCCGCCGCCCAGGCGTTTGCCCGCGTCGGCGGCGAGCGCGGTGTAGACGAGGGTCGCGCCGGACGAATATCCGATAATGATCGGACGTGTGCCGGGCGGCAGCCCAAGCTGGCGCACCAGATCGCTTGCGAATCGCGCGAGCACGCCATCGGCGTCGCTGCATGGTGCGTCACCGCCATCGAGCGCCTTGAGAAATTGCGGCGTGCTGAAGCCCGCGACCCAATAGCCTTGCGCGGCGGCCGCATGGGCCATGTCGGTCACGCCCATGTTCCAGCCGCCATCGCCGGAGGCGAACAGCGCGAGCCCGCGGTTGGCGACCTTCGGTTTGTAGATCGCGACGTCGCCGAAGCTGCCGACGTGGATCCAGTGATCGATCTGCGGATCGGGCGCTGGCGGAGCTTTGTGCTTTTTTGGCCGCGCCGATGCTTGCGCAACAGTTGAATGGACGACTTTTGCCGCATCAGGCAGCGCGGGTTTGACTGTGCGAGCGCTCGTCGCCGTGCTGCCGAGCGCAAGGAGCAACAAGGCGATCAAATACAAAGGACGCATCACGCGCAATTCCCGCGAATAGGAGGCGCCGCACGCTAGCCCAAGCATGGACGTGTGTCACGCAAAAACGTGCGCAACCACCACCACGATTCAGTTGGGCAGGGCCGCTGGAGGGGTTTCGACGTCGTTTTTTTGCTGCGCCAGCGCGTCCGCATTCAATTCAAACCACATCGCGTTGAGAATCGCGAACGCACAGGCGAGGCCGAGGCCGAGAATCCAGCTGAAATACCACATGAGGGAAACCTCCGCTTTGCAGATTTGGATCATTGGAAAAAAATAACGTCGCGAAATTGCGCATGCGGATACTGCGAATCACCAATCCTGGCTGTTAGTACATTCCGTGGGTTTGCTTGACGTGCGCCAAACTGACACGACCGCGCAGCACACGATAAACCCACGCGGTGTAGGCAATCACGATCGGCAGCAGCACCGCGGTAACCAGCAGCATCACGCCGAGCGTGCTCTTGCTGCTCGATGCATCCCACACGGTCAGGCTGCTGCGCGGGTCAAGCGCGGACGGCAGCAGGAATGGAAACAGCGCAAGGCCGGCCGAGGCGATGGTGCCGGCGAGGGTGAATGAACTGGCCAGGAAAGCGCCAAGGTGACGGCCACGGCTGGCAAGCCATGGCGTCGCCAATGCAGCGGCGAGCGCAATGACGGCCGCGACGCAGGCCCAGTATCCGAGCGGACTGTCGCCGAACCAGTTACCGCTGTGGGTGACGGTTTTGAGCAACGGGTTGGAGGCTGCATTGGTGATCGCAGCGTCGTCGATCACGTAAGCGGTCACGCCGAAATACAGCCACGCACCGGCGAGGGCATACAGCAGCACAAATACAGGCGCCAACACGCGCAGTGCGCGTTCGGCGCGCGCGAGGATCACGTCGTCGGCCTTGAGCGCGGTCCACGCCGCGCCATGCATCAGGATCATCGCTAGCGAAACGAGGCCCACCAACAATGGAAACGGCCGCAGCAGGTCGAAAAAGCCGCCTTCATAGCTGATGCGCAGGGTGTCGTCGTATCGCAGGGGAACGCCGAGGAACAGATTGCCGAACGCGATGCCGAACACCAATGCTGGCACGATGCCGTTGAACGTCAGCAGCCAATCCCACGTATCGCGCCAGCGCGGATGCGTGAACTTGTTGCGAAAGTTGAAGCCGACCGGTCGCACGATCAGCGCGAGCAGGACCAGCAGCATCGCGAAATAAAATCCCGAAAACGCAGCCGCATACAGCAGTGGCCATGCCGCAAAAATCGATCCGGCTCCAAGGACCAGCCAGACCTGGTTGCCTTCCCATACCGGTTCGATCGTTTCCAGCAGCGCGCGACGCTCGTCATCGTTGCGCGCGAGCACGCGCAGCAGGGCGGCGATGCCGAGATCGAAACCGTCCATGATGGCGAAGCCGATCAGCAACGAGCCGAGCAGCAGCCACCAAAGTACGCGCAGGGTTTCATATTCGATCATGAGAGGAGTTCCTGTTTTCTCATTCGCTCGCCGGTGCGCCGCCGCTTTAACCGTTTCGCTCAAGCCTAGACTTGGGCGAAAATTGTTTCGCGCGGCGCGCTGCCGTCATGGCGCCGCGCTCGTGTGCACAGGAGGCGCTTTATCCGGTGCCCGTACAAGCGCGCTCGGTGGCCACATGCCAAGCCCATCCGGTCCCAGACGCGCGTATTTCCACATCAGCACGGCATCGACTACCGCAAGCGCGGTGTAGAACAGCACGAATGCGCCAAGGCTGGTCGCCACCTGCGTCGCCGACACGCTCGACACGCCAAGCGCGGTCGGCAGCACCCCTTCGATCGCCCACGGCTGGCGACCGTATTCGGCGACGATCCATCCAAGTTCAATCGCCAGCCACGGCAGCGGCAAACTCCAAAGCGCGGTTTTCAGATACCAGCGATGCCGATCGAGCTGGCGTTTCGAAGCGAGCCAGAATGAAAACCCGAACAGCGCGATAAACCACAGGCCGCAGGCAACCATGATGCGAAACGACCAGAACAGCACCGGCACATTCGGGATCGTGCTGGCTGCCGCCTGCGAAATATCCGCGGCCGAGGCGAGGGAAGGATTGTCCATGCTGCGCTTGAGCAGCAATGCGTAACCGAGATCAGCTTTGTGCGACTCGAAGGTCGCCCGTGCGGCGGTGTCGTCGCGATGCGTGCGCAGGGTCTGCATCGCCGCATACGCCTTGAGTCCGCTCGCGATGCGCACTTGCGCATGCGCGACCAGATCGTTGATGCCGGGCATCACGGTGTCGATGGAACGGGTGCCGATCAGGCCCATCAGCCACGGAATGCGAACGGCGAAATGGGTCGTGCGTTCGGCCACGTCGGGCCAGCCAAACACGGTGATCGATGCCGGCGCGGGTTCCGTTTCCCACATTGCCTCGATGGCCGCGAGTTTCATTTTCTGGTGTTCGGTCAGGTTGTAGCCCGATTCGTCGCCGAGCACGACCACACTGAGTGCTGCGGCAAGACCGAAACTTGCCGCGACCGTCATCGAACGTTTGGCGAATTCCACATTGCGCCCACGCAGCAAGTACCACGCGCTGATCGACAGTACAAACATTGCGCCGAGCACATAGCCCGCACTGACCGTGTGAACGAACTTTGCCTGCGCGACCGGGTTGAACATCACGGCAGAAAAATCCGTGACCTCCATGCGCATGCTGTCGAGGTTGAACTGAGCGCCGACCGGATTTTGCATCCACGCATTGGCGATCAGGATCCACAAGGCGGACAGGCTGGTGCCGAGCGCGAGCAGCCAGGTCACGATCACATGCTGCAGACGCGAAAGTCGATCCCAGCCGACAAAAAACAAGCCTATCAGGGTCGCTTCGAGGAAAAACGCCATCAGGCCCTCGATCGCCAACGGCGCGCCAAACACGTCGCCGGCATAGTGCGAGTAGTAGGCCCAGTTGGTGCCGAACTGGAATTCCAGTGTCACCCCCGTGGCGACGCCCATCGCAAAATTGATGCCGAACAACACCGCCCAGAACTGCACCATGCGTTTCCATATTTCGCGCCCGGTCATCACGTAGACCGATTCCATCACCGCGAGGATCCACACCAGGCCCAGCGTCAGCGGCACGAACAGGAAGTGGTAAAGCGCCGTCAATGCGAATTGCAGGCGTGAAAGGGTGACGACTTCCGGATCAATCATGCGCAACCCTTGCAGTGGCAACAGGCACGAACAGATGCCTCTCGATTGCAGCAGGCGTCGTGTCAGGACGTGGCTGCGGGGCGAACAAGGCATACCAGATCACGATCAGCAGGATGATCTTGAGCGCGACGATCAGCGCGAATTCGCAGCCGAAACGATGGCCACCGCGACTGCGGAACCAGGAATAGCCCGATTGGTGTTGCTCGATCTTCATGTGGGCGAAAGCCTACGCCTGTCGTCCACTGCTGTCGTGCGGCGCGGCGCGGCGGCATTCGCTGACAGCACCCTTCGATTCCCTGCGGCATCTTTGCGATTGTCCGATTGTCCGCTTGTCGGCGCATTCACGTAATACATAGCCAAACCTGCTCCGCAGGCTATCCAAGGGACACCGCATCGTGAAAACTCTGCCTGCGTTTCATCAATTCGCATCATCGGTTCGCGCCGCCGTGGTCATCCTTGGCTTGGCGGCGATCGGCACGCCCGCAGCCGCTGCGACCTTTTGCGTCAGCGACTCCGCCGGCCTGCAAAACGCGCTGCAAACCGCGCAGACCAATGGCGAGGACGACTTTATCCAGCTTGCACCGGGAACCTACGTTCCCAGCGCGGACCGCTTCCAGTACGCGTCGTCTGAAAATCAATCGCTTACCATCAGCGGCGGTTTTGCGACCGCGTCCGGAATGCCGCCGTGCAGCCTGCAGCTTCAGGGCGCGCAATGGACGCGGCTGGATGGCGCCGGCAGCAAAATCCCGCTAAGCGTCTCCATGACAGGAACCAGCGGCAGCGTGCAAGTGGACGACCTGACCGTGCAAAACGGAGCGGCGGTCGGCTTTGTGCCGCCTCTGAACATCAGCGGATCGGGCGGATGGACGGGCGACATCACTCTGGACCGCGTGGTCGTGCGCAACAATCAGACCACGTTCGCGATTGCCAGCCTGGGCACGGACGGAGGCATCGTCCGCGTGCGCAATTCGGCGTTTTTCGACAATGCGTCGAGCGACGCAACCGGCATCGTGCTTGCCCTCCTAAGCAATCATGCTCCACCCGGCATGGCGATCCTTTTCGACAGCAACACGGTCGCGCGCAACAGCGTTCCGGCCACATCCACCCGTGCTGGCGTCAATGTATCTGGCATGGCGGGAGTGGCGATGACCAACAACATCGTGTGGGACAACGGCGGCACCGATGTGCGACTGAGCCAGGGCGGCAGCGCCGAACTCGATCACAACGATATCGGCAGCGTGGGCACGAATGGCCCGGTCACCACGACCAACCCGTTCAACGTCGATCCGCAGTTCGCAGGCCCGCTCGATGCGCAGCTTGCTCCCACATCGCCGCTGCGCGATGTCGGCCTTAATCCGCTGTCCGAAGATCTCGGCATCTGGGATGTGATAGGTGCCGCGCGCATCGTCTTCGGCACAATCGATGTGGGCGCGTACGAGGTGCAGGATGCGATTTTCGCTGATGGGTTTGATTGACGCGCCGGAGACGACGCCGCTGATCGGCATCGACTCCCGAGCCGGTGACAACCCGCGCCGTCAATGCGTCGCCGCGAAGGCCTCGCGCGTGAGATTCTCCGGATCAGCCTCGGTGCACACCACATCGTCCTCGATGCGGATGCCCCCGTACGGGCGCAACACATCGATCTTGTCCCAGTCAACGTCCTTTGCTGCCGGTTTTGTCTTCAGCTCGGCCAGCAGCATGTCGATGAAATAAAGGCCCGGCTCGATTGTGACCGCCATGCCCGGTTCCAGCGCGCGCGTCAGGCGCAGATAGGGATGGCCGGGCGGACGCGCGAGCGTGCCGCCGTGCTCGCTGGCCTGGAACCCGGCGACATCATGCACCTGCAAGCCCAGCAGATGGCCGAGGCCGTGCGGGAAGAACACGCTGGAAACGCCGCTTTCCACCGCACTTTCGGCGCTCATGCGGATCAAGCCATGTTCGCGCAGAATCTCGGCAAGCACGTGATGCGCATGCACGTGCAAGTCGGGATAGCTTTGGCCGGCACGCACTTTCGCGCACAAACCCCGTTGCGCGGCATCGACCGCCGTGATCAGCGCCGCAAATTCGCTGCCATCGGGACCGGCGTAGGTGCGCGTGATGTCGCTGACATAGCCGTGAAAACTTGCCCCCGCATCGATCAGGAACGAATGCATGTGCATCGGCGGCGTGCGACATAGATTGGTGTAATGCAGCACCGATCCATGTTCGTTGAGCGCGATGATGTTGTCGTAGGGGAGCTCGTGTTCGGCCAGATGCGTCGCGGCGAGATAGGCCAGGTGGATCGAGAACTCCGATTCGCCGGCGCGGAACGCAGCCTCCGCGGCGCGATGGCCGCGCGCACCAAGTTTGCTTGCGACGCGCATCATGGCCAATTCGTACGCTGTCTTGAACGCACGCTGGTAATGCAGATAGTCGAGCACTGCCTGCGGATTGTTGGGCACGCAACCTTCGAGCGCCGCGCCCGCTTCTCCGACAATCGCGCAGCGCGCGACATCCTTGGGCAGGTGAGCGCAGGCTTCTTTTGCGTCGCGGATAATCACGATATCGAAATGCTCGACCCAGTAGCCGGCAGGCGCTTCCGGCACGACATGCCAGTAGTCGTGTGGCTGCAGATATATCAATTTGGGCTTCTTGCCCGGCGTGTAGACCAGCCACGAACCGGGCGCCTTGGTCACCGGTAGCCAGTGCTTGAAGTGAGGATTGACCGCGAACGTGTAGGGCCGATCGTCGAGAAACTGATTTGCCGGCCGACCCGCCGCAATGACCAGATGATCGAAGCCACCGCGCCCCAACGCGATATCGGTGCGCGCCTTCAACGTTGCCAGATGCGGCGGAAAAAGCTGGTGCAGGTCGGGATGCAGGGTGTCCATCGAAAATCCTCGAGACGGTCGCCCATTGTGGCGCGTCAGGGCGCGGCTGAGGAAGCGGTCGTTTTCTCGCAGGCTGTACGCGCTGGTTCGAGCAACCTACCCAGGCGCGCGGTGACGTGGTTCAATGTGCGCTTGAAGCGGGGGTGCCGGTCTGGATCGGCTGAGAGAGTCCCTTCGAACCTGATCCGGTTGAACCCGGCGTAGGGAAGCTTCGCGGCGGTGGCCTCGGGTCCCGCGGCGTCCCGCTTTTGTCATGCGAACTCGATGCGAGTGCGCGCCGCCAACACGCAGGACGATGCCGATGAATGCCCTACCCACTGCGCTGCTGCGCGAAACTGCCGAACTTTCCGAAACCGTGACGCGGCCGATTCCGGGTTCGCGCAAGATCCATGTGACCGGATCGCGCGCCGACGTGCGCGTGCCGATGCGCGAGATCGTGCTGGCCGACACGCCGTCGATGTTCGGGGTCGAGAAGAACGCGCCGTTTGCGGTCTACGACACCTCGGGTGCGTATACCGATCCGGACTATCGCGTCGACCTCGCTGCCGGCTTGCCCGCGTTGCGCGAGGGCTGGATTGTCGAGCGCGGCGACAGCGAGACCCTGGCCGAATTCAGCTCGCCATTTACGCGTCGTCACGCGGACGCGCCGTCGCTGGCCGAAGTGCGTTTTCCCAACATCCCCAAACCACGCGTGGCCAAATCAGGCAGCAACATCAGCCAGATGCATTACGCGCGGCGCGGCATTGTCACGCCGGAGATGGAATACATCGCGATCCGCGAGAATCAGCGGATGGAATCGCTGGCCGGTTCGGCTTTGCTCAAACAGCACCCCGGGCAGTCTTTTGGCGCGGCGATCCCGAAACTCCTTACGCCGCAATTCGTGCGCGATGAAGTCGCGCGCGGCCGCGCGATCATCCCCAACAACATCAATCATCCCGAATCGGAGCCGATGATCATTGGGCGCAACTTCCTGGTGAAGGTCAACGCGAACATCGGCAACTCGGCGGTCACTTCTTCGATTGCCGAAGAAGTGGAAAAAATGGTGTGGGCGATCCGCTGGGGAGCGGACACGGTGATGGATCTTTCCACCGGCAAACACATCCACGAGACACGTGAATGGATCCTGCGCAATTCGCCTGTTCCCATCGGCACCGTGCCCATCTATCAGGCGCTGGAAAAGGTTGGCGGCGTTGCCGAGGATCTGACGTGGGAGTTGTTCCGTGACACCCTGATCGAGCAGGCCGAGCAAGGTGTCGATTACTTCACCATCCACGCGGGCGTGCGCCTCCCCTTCGTGCCGCTGACAGCGAAGCGCGTGACTGGCATCGTCTCTCGTGGCGGGTCGATCATGGCCAAATGGTGCCTCGCGCATCACAGGGAGTCGTTCCTGTACGAACGCTTCGAGGACATCTGCGAGATCATGAAGGCCTACGACGTCGCGTTCTCGCTCGGCGACGGACTGCGCCCCGGCAGCATCGCGGATGCGAACGACGAGGCTCAATTCGCCGAACTCGACACGCTGGGTGAACTCACTCAAATCGCGTGGAAGCACGACGTACAGACGATGATCGAAGGACCCGGCCACGTTCCGATGCACCTGATCAAGGAAAACATGGATCGACAGCTGGAAAAATGTGGAGAAGCGCCGTTCTATACACTTGGACCGCTGACCACCGACATCGCGCCCGGTTACGACCACATCACATCCGCGATCGGCGCGGCGATGATTGGCTGGTTCGGCACCGCCATGCTGTGCTACGTGACGCCCAAGGAACACCTCGGCCTGCCTGACAAGCAGGACGTGCGCGACGGCATCATCACCTACAAGATTGCCGCGCACGCATCGGATCTGGGCAAAGGCCATCCGGGCGCGCAGGCGCGCGACAATGCCTTGTCGAAAGCACGCTTCGAATTCCGCTGGGACGATCAATTCAACCTTGGTCTCGATCCAGAAAAAGCCAAGGAGTTCCACGACGAAACGCTGCCCAAGGACGCGCACAAGAGCGCGCATTTCTGCTCGATGTGCGGGCCGCACTTCTGCTCGATGAAAATCACCCAGGACGTGCGTGATTATGCGAGGGAGCACGGCATGGCTGAAGGGGAGGCCCTGGCGAAGGGCATGGCTGAAAAGGCGCAGGTTGCCGCTGCAGTTCGATGCCGAACGTCTGGCGCGCGAGGTGCTGGCCTACGGTCCGGAGCATTGGCGCGAACATCCGCAGAAATACCCGGGCAATCTGTGGCTGCCGCTGCTGGCATCCGGCGGCGATCCGTCCAAGGAAACCATCGCCGGGCCAATGCGGCCTACGTCGTATCTGCGCGAGTGCCCGTACCTCATGCAGGTTTTGTCCCGTCTCGGCGCGGTGTGGGGACGCACGCGCCTGATGAAGCTGACCGCACAGGCCGAAGTGAACCCGCATTTCGACGTGCATTACTACTGGCGGTCGCGCATGCGTGTGCACGTGCCGATCGTGACGCAGCCCTCGGTGCGCTTCCGCTGCGGCGACGAAGAAATCCACATGGGCGCAGGCGAATGCTGGATCTTCGACACATGGCGCCGCCACCGTGTGGTCAATCCGAACGATTCCGAGCGCATCCATCTGGTTGCGGACACGGTAGGTAGTGACGACTTTGGCGAACTGATGCGTGACGGGCGCATGTCAGGCGGCGTGCCGGAGCCGCCGGGTTGGCGCGCGCAGTTCGTCGCGCCGACTGATCAGAGCGAACCGCCGCTGCGCATGGAATCGGAGAACGTGCCGATCGTGATGACGCCGTGGGAACTGCGCGAGCACATCATGTTTCTGCTCAGCGAAACGCGCCCGCATCCGCAACTGGAGATGGCCAAGGCCGTTACGGCGCGTTTTCTCGGCGCCTGGTCGGCACTGTGGTCGGAATTCGGAATCGCCGAGGCCGGCTGGCCGGGCTATCGCAAGGCGTTGACAACCTACGAGCAGTGGCTGCTCGCCAATGCCAACGAAGTACGTCTGATCAACGAATCGCTGCTGGTGAATGCGCTGCGCATCATGGTTTTGTCGATGGCGTTGAGCGACAAGAAGCTTGCCGACGGCGACGAACTGCGCCAGACCACGATCGCGCTGCCGGACACTCCGGCTTCGTCGGAAGTGCGCGCCGGTCGCGAGACGCAATTCGATCGCCCGGTGTTCATCATGTCCCCGCCACGTTCCGGCTCGACCTTGCTGTTCGAAACGCTCGCGCAGGCGCGCGATGTCTACACAATTGGCGGCGAAAGCCACGCGCTGATCGAAGGCGTGCCGGAGCTGAATGTCGTTGCGCATAATTACGATTCGAACCGACTCGACGCCGACATCGCCACGCCCGCGCTGGCGGAGATGCTGCGGCAACGTTTCTTTTCGGAACTGCGCGACCGTAGCGGCGCGCGCCTCAACGGCCAGTCCGGACGCTTGCTCGAGAAAACGCCGAAGAATTCGCTGCGCGTGCCGTTCCTGGCCAAGGTGTTCCCGCAGGCGCAGTTCGTGTTCCTGTATCGCGATGTGCGCGAAACGCTCAGCAGCATGATCGATGCCTGGCGTTCGGGGCGCTTCGTCACTTACAGGAATCTGCCCGGTTGGACGGGTGAACTGCCGTGGTCGCTCTTGCTGGTGCCGGGCTGGCGCGAACTCGGCGGACTGCCGCTTGGGCAGATCGTCGCCGCACAGGACAACGAAGTAGCCTGCAAATAGGGCGAGCCTGAGAAGCGCAGTAAATCTTCAGGGGTCCAGCGAAAATATCTCTGATCTCCCGGCCTTCTTTGTTCTTCGGTCACTGACAATCGACGGTTCTGCAGCCTGTCAAAATGTGTAATTGATCGACGTGCCCACGCCCCAGTCCGGACTGCCGTCGGTCATGCCGCCCAGTGCCTGCCCTTGCAAGCGGAAACGGTCGCCGAATTTGTGCGTCCAGTACGCCGTGACCTCGCCCTGGGTCGCGCCGCCGACGGC
>CAJDTR010000004.1_pt1 | contig 116743 bp, 107 predicted proteins | sample 7389891 | NCBI WGS metagenome assembly CAJDTR01 (sample SAMEA7055657, study PRJEB34461) | soil metagenome | biome: terrestrial ecosystem; feature: Peninsula; material: soil | place: Antarctica | collected 2016 | reverse complement strand
CACCCGGATTCGAACTGGGGACCTACCGCTTACAAGGCGGTTGCTCTACCAACTGAGCTATGCCGGCGTTGGGCGCGCATTCTATCAAGGCTGTGAACGCTACGGTTCAGAAGCAGGTGATCGATTCCTCGCGCGCATCGGCCGGCGCGTTGACACGGCTGCGCAGTTCGGGCGAAGCGGGGTCGGCAAGCGCAAAGTCGAGCCAGTACGATGGCAGGTCTTCGGTGCGCGCGTTGACCTGCGGATTGAATCCGAGCGCGGCGATTTCAGCGCGGCGATGCTCAGCATTGGCTTGATCGCGAAACAGGCCCAGGGAGATCGTGTTCTGCTGCTCGCCCGCGGTGACGACGTAATAATCGCGCACGGCCTTGGCCGACAGCGCGCGCGCGGCGCCGAGCGCCTGTTCGCGGCTGGCCATTGCCGGCAAGTAGACCCAATAACCGCGCGTCTGCGTCGCGTGCGTTTCGCGCATGCGGATGCGCTTGCTCAGCGGCGTCAACACATTCATTGCAGCGCGCGTATCGGCTTGAGTCGAGAAAGGTCCCAGCGTGCGGCAGCGGTCGTTGGCAAGATCCGCGCGGCTTTCCGGCGCGTTCGCCAGTTCCGCAGTGGTCGCATCGTTGGCCGCGTCGCGTTCTGAGAGCAGCACCAGTTTGGGTATTTCCGGGGCGATCGCCGCCGGGGCGCTGGAAGGGGACCGATGCGCAAACGCAAGCCAGCAAGCGCCACCTATGTTGAGCGCCAGCAGAAGCATGAATGCGCGGACAAACATGCAGCAGGCGGCCTTGATGATGGCGGGCGGACAATTCTAGCCGGCCAGCGCGGGAGGTTCTGTCGCCCACAGCGCAAGTCCGTGCAGAACCAGGTCGTGGGCGCGCTCGACCGGGGCAACCAGGGATGCGATCTGTTCGGCGCCGCCGCCGGTCAAGGTCAGCACCGGTTCGCTGCCGAGGACACGTTGCGCAGCGACGCGAAAACGCTCGATAGCGCCAGCGGATGCGTACAGCGTTCCGCTGGTGACCGCATCGGCCGTGGTGCGCGGCATTTCGACGTAGTGGCCGTCGACGCCACCAACGCGCGCGGTGCCGGCCAGCAACGCTTCCCGCATCATGTGCGGGCCTGGGATGATCAAGCCGCCGTGGTGCACGCCATCCGCACCCAACGCATCCAGCGTCAACGCGGTGCCCACGCTGGCCAACACCCGCGCGCGAGGCTGTTGCACATGCAAAGCGGCGAGCGCGAGAAAACGGTCGACACCGAGCCGCCCCGGCTCAACGTAGGCATTGCGCACCCCAAACGCCACCGAAGGACTGCGCACAAAATCGGCCGCCAGGTCGAAACGTTCGCGCACAAAGGCGTCGAGCTCCTCCTCGCGCGCTGGCGCGACCACGCTCGCAACCAGCACGGCATCGACGCGCGACAGCTCCGCCCAACCGGCACGCAAGTCCAGCAATAGCGGTTTACCCACATGTGCGAACACACCGCCAACCTGCAGACGACCGTTCTTGACGGTCGCCCATTTGAGCCGCGTGTTGCCAAGGTCGACAAGCAGCTTCATGACGACTCGCGCACGCTGACATCGCCACTGTCGACCACGCATTCGCCTTCTGCGAAGGCAACGCGCAATGCGCCACGTTCGTCGACACCGCAGGCGATGCCATCTCGCTCTGCGTCACCGCGCAGCACGCGCACGCGCCGGTTGCGCAGCACATCGTGGCGCGCGAAGGCGTCGGCAAAGCCGGCAAAACCGGTCGCGGCAAAACGATCGAGCGCATCAACGAGACGATCGAGCACGTGCGCGACGACGCGAGTGCGCGAAGGTGGCGCGCCATTCGCGAGCGTGGCCAGATCGATGCAGGGCTGCGCGACCGCAGAGGAGTACGCCGCGGGCAGGCGCAGGTTGAGGCCAATGCCGATTACCGCGTGGCACGGCCCCTGCGCTTCACCGCCAAGCTCCACCAGGATTCCGCCGAGCTTGGCGCCGCGCGCGACAAGATCATTTGGCCATTTGAGCCCTACCTCGCCAACGCCGCAGTCTTCCAGCGCCGCGACGAGCGCAATGCCGACCGCCAGACTCAAGCCCGCGAGCGCTGCCATGCCGCCATCGAAACGTTTCAACAACGACAGGGCGATGCCGCCGCCGAGCGGCGTCTGCCATGCGCGTCCGCGGCGGCCACGACCGTGGCTCTGCACCTCCGCCACGCACACGAGGCGATCGCGCGGATCGCTTGCTAGCTGACGCAGCAATTCACTGCTGGTGGAATCGAGCTGCCAATGCACCTGCAAATCACCCAGGCGGGCGCTCGTCTGCGGCGTGAGCGCCGCGCGGATGGCCGTCGCATCGAGCAGATCGACCGGCGCCACGAGCTGATAACCGCGGCCGGTTTGCGCACGCACCTGCAGACCCAGCGCACGCAGCCCTTGGATCTGCTTCCACACTGCTGCGCGTGTAACGCCCATGCGCTCTGCCAGGACGCAACCGGAAACCGCGCTGCCATCGGCGAGGTCCGCAATCCATGCTGGCGCTGCGGACAGCGTGCTGGGGGTGTCGCTCAGGTCGCGGCGGCGATCGGCCATGGCAGGCGATGCTGGAGAAGATCGCCCAAGTGTAGCGGCGTCGGCAGGGTGCTGACTGCGCTTCGGCGCAACCATTGACGCTCCTTTGCATCAAAGTAAGTGGCCGGTCCGATGGGCGGTTGAATACGACTGTCCGTCGGCGTCCGCAACGTGTCCGCAGGCAGGCCGCAAAATCGCTATTCCGCGTCGTCATGCGGTTTAGCGCACCTGCGCCGACTGGCACGAAGAATGCTAATGATGTGTCGGGTCTTGCTATGGCGCTGGAGTCGGAAAGTGGATCATGCGAGCATTGCAACTTCCCTTGGAATCAGGTCCGGGAAACCGCCGATGAAATCGTCCCTTCTCGCCTGCGCGGCGCTGGTCGTCGCGTCTGGAGCGGCGTTCGCCCAAAGCGCGCCGTTGCGCGGGCTTGGCTTGCTTGCGCTTGAAAGCAGCACTTCGCCGCGCAATTTCGGCGGCGCGGGCTCGGCTGGCCATGCGATGCTGGAAACGCCGGATGACAGCGGTGGCCCGACGCGTGCACACGCCGTGCGCGGCGGCGATATTGGACCCCCTTCGCAGCGTGACGCCGATGCGGGCATGAATCCTGATGCGATCCCGCCGCACGCGATGGTACCGATCGATCCGGCGTTGCCGGCGACGACGCCGAAACATCCCAGCTACCGCTGGCAAGCGCTGGTCCCCGGCGCCCTCAAGTGAGCGCACGATGCGCTCGTTTCGTGCTGGCCATTGACCGCGAATCGGGTTTGCAGAATTATCCGTCGATTTTGCGCGCCGACATTTGTGCATGCCGGATTCGTCCGCACGCATGAACTGGGTGGCGCGGCTGCAGGCGGCGTTTGCTTCAACGCCGCACATCGAAGATGGCGCGTGGGAGAATCTGATCGAGTCTTCTGCGCTGTTCCAGCGATTATCTGCTGCCGAGCGCGGGGACCTTCGCGCGTTCGCCGAACGCTTTATCGCCAGGAAGACCTTCAGCAGTGCCGGCGGACATGAACTCGACGCCGCGCAATGTCTGGCTATCGCCGCGCTGGCCTGTCTGCCGGTGCTCAAACTCGGCTTCGACGCGCTTGCCGGCTGGCGTGAGGTCATCGTCTATCCGGGCGAATTCCGCGTCACGCGCGAGCATCACGACGAACACACCGGGGTCGTCACCCTGCGTGAAGACGACCTGATCGGCGAAGCCTGGGAACGCGGCCCGCTGATCCTGTCGTGGGCCGATGTCGCGACCGATCTTGCGCATCCGTTCGACGGCTTCAACGTGGTCGTGCACGAGATCGCGCACAAGCTCGACCTCACCGATGGCGCGCTTAACGGCGTGCCGCAGTTGCCATCGCATATCTCGCGTCGCGAGTGGCTTGGCGCAATGCAGCCGGCCTACGACGCGCTGGTGAGCGCGGTCGAACGCGGTCGCGACACCTTGATCGATCCATACGCGGCAGAAAATGTCGATGAATTTTTTGCGGTGGTCAGCGAACTGCATTTCTCCAATCCGGCCACGTTGCGGCAAGCGGCGCCGGCAGTCGGCGCGCTGCTTGCGCGGTTCTATGCCACGCTCAAGAATGTTTCGGCATGACGCGCACGGTTGCGGTACTGGCGACGGGCCAGTAGCCTTGTGGGTCGATTCCTGATTTTGCTGCGCGGGCGCTGTTCCGCGATTGCTCCCGCCATGTACTTGAAATCGCTGATCCGCGCATTCGCGCTGGCCTGTCTCGTTGCGCCTTTGCCGCTATTGGCATGCAGCGGGCAGGTGCATATCGAACTCGAACAGGCGGGCGTGTACGCGCTCGATCAGGCCGCAATCGTGGCCGCGCAACCCGCTCTGGCCGATTGCGACGCGGCGGCTCTGCGCTTGACCCAAGCCGGCATCGAGGTGGCGATCCGCGTTGTCGCCAGGAACGCGCGCATTGCGGACGGCGACCATATCGAATGGATCGGCCAGCCACTGCATGGGCCCGAAAGTTGGTACGACGCGTTCAGCGTGAAGAATGTGTACGTGCTTGGTGTGGCGCCGGGTCCCCATATGCGCATGCGCGATGTGGAAGGGGCTGCGGACGCAGGCCTGCACGCTCAGGCCGCGCTCGAACGCCGCCTGCACGTGGAGCAGGAAAACCTGATGATCCGTCTCGACCAGGATCAACAGAAGCCGGGCGAGGAAGCGGATGTCTGGCAATGGGCAAAACTCACCCACGCCGACCCCAAACCATTTGAAACGAGTTTCGATCTGGCAGATCTCGATACGCTCGGGCTCGATTCACGCGCAGCCAATGCTCGATCGATTGCGTTGACCCTGGATTTTCGCGGCCTGTCCACCGTCGTGCAGCCGCTCGCGGAGAAAGAACCGAAACCCGACGATCACGTGGTCGAAGTGTCGCTCAACGGTCATGTGCTGGCGCCGCAGCACTGGAACGGCCGCGACGAGGTGCGCCGTGATCTGCAGGTCCCGATCGCATGGCTCAAGCCGCGCGCGAACACGCTCACCCTGGCTGTGCCAAAGCGCGCGTTGCCGTGGCAAAAGGACGTCAGCGCGGTCGACGTCGTGATGTTCAACTGGCTGGAGGCGCGCTATCCGATCGTCGGCAATCTCGATGCGAGCGCTGCACCCATCGTGGTTCGGGGGGACGCGACCGACGACGCCGATGTGGCCATGCCGCTGCAGATGAGCTGGCATGGCGCGGGTACCCCGATTTTGTACGCCAGCGATGGCGTGCGCCGAACCGGGCACGCGTTGGGCGCGGGACGTTACAGCTTCGCTGCCGCTGCGGCCGGTGTGCAACTGTTTCCCGCGTTTGACGGACAGCTCGTCAAACCGGACCTGGTGCGCGCGGTTGCGACCGAGGACTGGCGCCAATCACAGGAAGGCTACGACTATCTGATCGTCAGCCATTCGCGGTTGATCGATGCGATCCAGCCTCTGGCCGCCTTCCATCGCTCGCGCGGACTCAAGGTTGCCGTGCTCGATGTCGACGCCGTGTACGACGCGTTCAATCACGGCATCACGCATCCACAGGCGATCCGCAACCTGGTCGATTACGGCCTTCAGCACTGGGCGAGAAAACCGCGCTTCCTGCTGCTGGTTGGCGATGCGAGTTTCGACATTCGTCACGACACCTATAACGACCTCAACTATGCGAAGTGGACCGATCGCGAGTTGCTGTATCCAGGCCACTTCGGCGCCGTGCCTGGCTCGGAATACAAGGACAAGCCGAAAAAACTTGCCGATCGCAACCTGATTCCAACTTGGCAATATCCTTCGCCCGAAGGTCAGTCGGCCAGCGACAACCCGTATGGAACGCAAGGCGACGACTGGCATCCGGTCGTCGCGGTCGGGCGGTTCCCGGTGGTCGAGCCGGCCGAAGTCAGCGCGATTGTGGCCAAGACGATCGATTATCTGTCCAAGCCGCAGCTCGGTGCCTGGAGACGCGACGTGATGTTCATCACCGACGAGCTCGAAGCGTTCAAGCAAGCTTCAAACGAAATCGCGACCGCGCTCGGCAAGGATGGCTTTCTCGCCGACAAGGTCTACGCGAGCCCGAAGGAAACCGACAACGCCGCGCACCAGAACGCAATCCGCGAAGGCATCGACGACGGTCGCCTGCTGGTGCATTTCCTTGGTCATGGCGGCCGCTACATCTGGCGCACAGGCCCGCCGGACCTGCACAAGAATGCGGACCTGTTCACCCTCGACGACGTGTCATCGCTGACCAATAGCGCGCGTTTGCCAATGGTGCTGTCGATGACGTGCTACTCGGCGCCATTCGACAATCCGACCGAGGATTCGATTGGTGAACGTTTCCTGCGCGAGCCGGGCAAGGGCGCGATTGCGGTCTTCGCTGCTTCTTGGCGCAACTCGCCGTCGCCGGAATTCAGCAAGAGCTTGATCGGTCAATTGCTCAAGCCCGGCGCGACAATCGGTGAAGCGATCGTGCGCACCAAGAAAATGTCAAAGGACCGCACCCTGGTCGAGATGTACAACCTGCTCGGCGATCCGGCAGTCGTGCTGGAACGCCCACGCGACGAAGTTCGCATGGCGCTTGATGGCAGCCGTTGGCATCCGGACGTGCTGGTGGATCTTTCGCAGCCGCAATTTGCAGGCAACGTCGTTGTCGATTGGCTGGATGCGAAGGGTCAGAAACTTGCGACCGCCCATTACGTCACCGACGACGCGCGCTTCCATCTCGCGATACCCGTACTGGCGGCCGGCAAGGTTGCGCAAATGCGTTTGTATGCCGCTTCACCCACGACCGGGCGCGATGCGGTCGGAGGCATCGATATCGCGTCGGCAACGATCTCCCCGGCGGCCTACCCCTGGCTTGCAAAGCTGCACGCGTGGTGGGGCGATCTTGGAAAGCCCCTCGCAAAGCAGCCGCTGTGGCACGCGGACACGATTTCGATGCTCGGCTTCGAGGCGCCTGTGCCGATGCCGACGACGACACCAAAGCCCGTCGCAAAAATGGTAGACAAGACGGCAGAGGGTACGACCGGCAACGCGTCTCGATAACACTTCACCGCGCGCCACTCGTATCCGCTCGACCGTAGGTGCAAAGGCCCTCACGACATGACGTTCCCGCGCGGTCGGCGAAGCCCCCCGTCCTGTGCGTCAATGCACTCCCCTTCGCGGCTGCGAAATGAACGCAACAATATCTGCCAGCGTCGGTGCGAGCGAGGTATAGCGCAGGCCGGCAAGGATGCGGAAATGGCCGATGTCCGGATAGCGTTTGTAGGTGACCCCGACGCCCGCCTCGCGCAACTTCGCGGCCATCCTCTGGCTGTTGCCCGGGTTGACAACGCGATCGCCATCGCCTTGCAGCAGCAGGAACGGCGGCTCGTCGCCATCGACGAAATTGATGGGCTGTGATGCAGGCCATTGCGATTTGTCGCCAAAAACTTCGATGAGTTTCGGATCGGTCAGCGGCAGGAAGTCATACGGCCCGGCAATGCCGATAACGCCGGCGAAATCGCGTGGCTTGAGTCCTTCGGCAGAAAGGTAGTGCGCGTCGCTTCCAAGCAGCGCGGCAATCTGTGCGCCCGCCGAATGGCCGACGATAAACACGCGCCGGGGGTCGCCGCCCAAATCACTGACGTGGTCGATGGTCCATCGCGCGGCCTTCGCCGCGTCAACCTCGAAATCCGGAAAACGCACGGGTGGATATTTTCGGTAATCCGCGACAACTGTCAGGACGCCTTGCGCGGCCAGCGCCTGCCCGACGAACGCATATTCGCTACGGCTACCGTCACGCCAACTGCCGCCGTAGAAAAACAATGCGACCGGCGCTGGCACCGACACGGCGGATGGACGATAAATATCCAGCTCACGAACGGGGTCGGACGCATACGTACGCGTAATTGCCGCCACATTTCCGCTGCGGATGTTGACCACGCCAAAGAGCGCCGCCTGACAGGCGCCCACTAGCGGCAGGATCATCAAGCCAAGCCAACGCAATCGTCGCCCGTTCATGCAGTGGACCTCATTCGGCACAGCGCCGGGTTCGCTGAATGTCTTATACGATGGGTAACCCGTTTGGGTTGCGAGCGCACGCGCGCTTCTTCAGCATTCGTGCATCGGCGCTCGCAGATTTTGAGACGACGCCACGGATACTGCCTGCGCAATGATGAAATCAAATTCCTCCGCCAGCGATCCGCTTCGTCTCGATCGGCCGACCCGCATCAAGGGTCGAGGCGCCGCATCCAACGGCGAAGGCCGCTTCGAATCGCTCGGAAAGACTCGCGAGGATGACGGCTGGCACCGCGACGACGCAGCCGCGCCGCGACCGTCGACCGTGGTGACCGAGGAGCGTGCGCGCTCGATCATCAGCCGCAATGACTCGCCCGACATCCATTTCGAACAATCGATCAACCCGTATCGCGGCTGCGAACACGGGTGCGTGTATTGCTACGCACGTCCCTCGCACGCTTATCTCAATCTTTCCGCCGGCATCGATTTCGAGACCAGGCTGTTCGCGAAGACGAATGCGGCGGAGCTGCTGCGCGGCGAACTCGGCAAACGCGGTTATGTGTGCTCGCCGATCAACCTTGGCGCCAATACCGATCCGTACCAGCCGATCGAGCGGAAGTACAAGATCACCCGATCGGTCCTCGAAGTGCTCGCCGAATGCGGCCATCCGTGCACGATAATCACTAAAAATGCACTGATCGAGCGCGACCTTGATCTTCTGGTGCCGATGGCGCGCGCCAACCTCGTGCATGCGTTCGTGTCGGTGACTTCGCTCGACAACAAGCTCGCGAGCACGTTGGAGCCACGTGCGAGTGCGCCGCACCGGCGCCTTGAAACGGTTGCGAATCTCAACGCGGCCGGCGTGCCCTGCGGCGTGATGGTGGCCCCGATCATTCCGATGCTGACCGATCGCTATGTGGAGCAAATTCTCGACAAAGCCGCTGCCGCAGGCGCTACGAGCGCCGGCTACACCATCGTGCGCCTGCCGCATGAATTGAAGGACCTGTTTCGCGAATGGCTCGCGTTGAACGTGCCCGAACGCGCCGATCACGTGATGAGCCTGATCCGCCAGATGCGCGCTGGCCGCGACAATGACGCGAACTTCGGCTCACGCATGCGCGGCGAAGGCGAGTTCGCCGAACTGATCCGGCAGCGCTTCCGCCTTGCCTGCCGCAAACACTGCATCAACCAGACTCGCGATCTGGCGCTTGATTGTGCGCACTTCACGCCACCGTGCGCTGCATCGCCACAAGGCGAGTTGTTCCGGTGACTGCGTTGTTACGCCTCCCAAGCCGGTAACGACATCGTCTCTGCGCGGCCGATGCCGAGCCAACGCGCAAACCATGCGTCGAAACTGGCCTTGCCCGGTCCGGCCATCAACAGCCAGAAGAAAATCAGGATGTAGACGAACTCGTCAAGTTCAACGAACTCGTCGAACCCATGCACGTTCTTGATAACGACCAGCGCGATCGCGACAACCATGTTGATGATCATCGTGATCGAGGTCAGGCGCGTCAGCAGGCCGAGCATGATGAGGCCGCCACCGACGAACTCGACGCCTGCCGAAAGCCCCGCGTTGAACGCCGGGAAGGGAATTCCCCAGTCGACGAAGCGTGCGCTGAAGCCATCGAGATTGTGCAATTTGGCCCAACCGGTTTCGAGCCAGAAATAGCCGAAAAACAGCCGCATGACCAAGGGTCCGAGCCAGTCGACTCGACGCATCGGGCGCAATACGGCTTGGCAGGCGCAGGCAATCACGTCACGCATCGAGCTTCTCCGGTGGGTAAGGGCTGCCAATCCAACGTTGGGCATGGGCGCCTTGAAGCTGCCGACCTAGCTGGCTGCATACGTTTGCGCGATTGGCGCGTATAAGACCGATGCCAACGTACGGTTCTTTCAGGCGCAAGGTCTTCGATAAATTTGGCTGCAGTGCAGCATCGATGGTTTGCAAGAAAATTCGGCTGCCGCCGTTCCTGTAGTCGCCGGGGCGGGAAGCACGATGCCTTCCAGACGCTGCGAGACTCGTACACGGCACTCTCCTTATCTCCTTCAACGCAATGGAGTACTACATGGAAACGAATGTTTCGAAATTGACCGGTATCGCCCTCGCCACCGCCGTCGCGGGTCTGTTCGCGCTGTCCGCCGCGGCGCCTGCGTTCGCCGCCAGCGGCGACGCCGCCAAGGTGAAGTGCGAGCAATCTTCGTCCTGCAAGGGCCAAGGTGCGTGCAAGCAGGCGAGCAATTCGTGCAAGGGCCAGAATGCCTGCAAGGGCGAGGGCTTCACCATGCAGGACAGCAAAGCGGCATGCACCGCCGCGCAAGAGGCTGCCAAAGCCAAGTAAGGTTGCAGATGTCCCCGTCCGCTGCCCGACCACACTTCGCGATCGGGCAGCGGATTCTTCCTTCGAGGTGACGATGTCAACTGCCGATCCGCGTTACCCATCGCTTGGTTACGGGCTGGGCCTGCGCGTCGATCATTACGAAGCGCTTCTGTCGGAAAGCCGTCCCATCGACTGGCTCGAAGCGCTGTCCGAAAACTACATGATTCCCGGCGGTCGCCCGCTGGAATTCCTGGCTCGCTTTCGCGAACGCTATCCGCTCGTGCTGCACGGCGTATCGCTGTCCATCGGCAGCGGTGATCCGCTTGATCGCGATTATCTTGCGCGACTGAAGGCACTCGCGGCCTTCGTCGAACCGGCGTGGATTTCCGATCATCTTTGCTGGACCGGCGTCGACGGCACCAACCTGCACGACCTGATGCCGTTGCCGTATACGGAAGAAGCGCTGGACCATGTGGCGTCCCGCGTGCGCGAAGTGCAAGACTTCCTTGGTCGCCGCATCCTGCTCGAAAATGTATCGAGCTACGCCGCGTTCCACGCGTCGCAGCTATCCGAGTCGCAATTCATCGCGGAGGTCGCGCGCCGCGCCGACTGCCTGATCCTGCTCGACATCAACAACGTGTATGTCAGCAGTTGCAACCATGGTTTTGATGCGCGCGCCTATCTCGCCGACATTCCGGTCGAGCGCGTGCAGCAATTCCATCTAGCTGGCCACGAGAACCAGGACGGTTTGACCATCGACACCCATGACGCGCCGATCATCGATCCGGTGTGGCGTTTGTATGCGGATGCGCTGCGACGCTTCGGCTTCGTTTCCACCATGATCGAGCGCGACGATCACATCCCGCCGCTCGTCGAGCTGTTGACCGAACTTGATCATGCACGCGCGATCGCGGCGCCGATCCTCGCCCTCGCCGCATGAGCAGACTGCTCGATCTGCAACGCCAGATGCAGGCCAGCGTGCTGCGCTCACGCACGGACGGCCCCATCGGCGATTCGATCATCAGCACGCCGGCTGCCGATGCCAGCCGGCGTCTGGGTGTTTACGTACATGCGTATCGAGCGCGCTTGCTCGAGGTACTGGGCAACGATTTTCCCGGTCTGCGCGCACTGGCGGGTGCCGCCACGTTTGAACAACTCGGCCTCGCCTACATCGAGGCGACACCGTCATCGCATGCGAATGTTCGCTGGTACGGCGGCGCATTGGCGGATTTCCTGCACGCCGCCTCGCCGTGGGCGGAGCAGCCGGAGCTATCCGTGATGGCCGCGCTTGAATGGGACATGGGTCTGGCATTCGATGCCGCGGTGGAGAAAGTCGTCGATGCGGCCGAGGTGGCTACCGTGGCGCCCTCGGACTGGCCCGCAATGGGCCTGCATCTGCATGGCTCGCTGCGGCCTCAATCTTTGCGGTGGAACGTCATCACGATTCGCCGCGCGGTCGATCGCGACGAATGTCTGCCGCCGCTGGTCGAATGGAATCCGCCGCAATCGTGGATCGTCTGGCGCAAGGACACGACCGTGCGATATCGCCACCTCGACGACGATGAGGCAGCGGCGCTGGAGGCGATCGCGCGCGGCGCATCATTCGCGCAGGTGTGCGAGCTGCTGTGCCGATTCCACCCGGTCGACGTCGTTGCTTCGCGCGCGGCCACTTTATTTCGCCGCTGGGTCGACGATCAATGGGTCATTGCGTTGTATACGACCGGGACGGCCTGACCAGGCCAGAAAGGCAGTTGTCCACCATATGGCCGATCGCCGAAATGCGGCAACCTCCACGCGAACGAGGAGCACCTCGCGCTGTTCAATCATGTAGAGATAGCCAGTCGTTCGCTACGGTAGATCTGCACGGTGACGAGATAGACGATCACTGCGGCGAGCGCGCTGCAGAAAAAGCACAGCAAAAGCTGAAATGATTCGACCAGGTCGCCGCGCAGCAGACGCATGATCGCGACCTGCTGGCCCATCAGCGGCACCGCATACATCCAGGTTTGCGCCTTGATCGGGAACAGCGACAGCATCAGCGTCGGTATCACCGGCACGAACATCAGCAGCGATAAATAAGTCTGCGCTTCGCGATAGCTTTTCGCGAACGCAGCGGCGAGCGTCTGCAAGGTTGCCAAAACGAACACCAGCGGCAGCATCACGAACAAGGTGAGCAACGCGAAACGCGGACCGATCTGCAAACTCATGCCGATCTTCTCGGTCGGCAGGAATTGCCCGGCGATCGAAAACGCAATGATGCTGAGCAGGAGGGTGGTGAATGCAAACGTGGAGGTCGCGCCAAGCTTTCCGATCAGGATCGTGCCGCGAGTGACCGGATTGATCAGCAGAGGTTCGAGCGACTGGCGCTCGCGTTCGCCCGCGGTGGTGTCGATTGCGAGCGCCATGCCGCCGACGAATACGCCGAGGATGAAAAAATACGGCAACATCGAGAACATCGTGCCGCTGCGTGCCTGCGCGGTGGATTGGTCGCGCGCGGCAACCACAACCGGTGCGGTTACGGAAGGCGAAATGCCGCGCGCTACCAGGCGCATCGCGCCGGTGCGGCGCGCGTAGCCTTCAAGCATGCCTTCCAGGCGCGCGACCGCGCCTTGGGCGTCGCGCTGCGACTGGTCGTAGATCAACTCCACCTGCGCCGATTCGCCTTTGCTCCATGCAGCGGCGTAATCGGCGCGGATGCGCAGCACCAGATCGACATCGCCTTGGCGCACCGCGCGTTCCGGGTCGGCGGGTGCCTGCTTGATCTGGACGCCGTGTTGTTTGAGGTCGGCGATCAGATTCGGCGCGTACGCTGCGCCGACGACGGGCACCGGCAGCGGTTTGTCGGCCTTTTCAATCTCGCGCGTGACGGCGGTGTTGATGATCAGTACGAACACCAGCGGCGCGAACAACGGGCCGGTCAGCAAGGTATTGATCACGGTGCGGCGGTCGCGCAGGTTTTCGCGGATTTCCTTGCAGAACACGATCAAGGCGGATTTCATGCGGCAAGGCCTTCTTCGGATCCTATGATCTTCACGAAAGCATCCTCCAGACTCGAGGCGCCGGTCTGCGCGCGCAACGCGTCGGGCGATTCGTCGGCCACGACGCGACCGTGCGCGATGACCACGATGCGATCACACAGCGCGCCGACCTCCTGCATGATATGGCTCGAAAACAATACGCATCGACCGTCATCTTTCAACTTGCGCATGAAACTGCGCATCGAGCGTGTCGCCATCACGTCGAGTCCATTGGTGGGCTCGTCGAGGATCACGTTGCGCGGATCGTGCACAAGTGCACGCGCAATCGCGGTCTTGACGCGCTGGCCTTGCGAGAACCCTTCGGTGCGCCGCTCGGCGATGTCGACCATGTCGAGTGCGCCGATCAATGCATCGATGCGCGCGCGCCGCGTCACTGCATCAAGGCCTTGCAGGCGCGCGAAATAATCGATGTTCTCGCGCGCCGTCAGCCGCTTGTACAAGCCACGTGCGTCCGGCAGCACGCCGAGGCGGCGACGCACGGCGATCGCATCGACCGCGGCATCGATGCCATCGACGAGTACCTGGCCGGCATCGGCTTTCATCAGCGTGTAGAGCATGCGCAGCGTGGTGGTCTTGCCGGCGCCGTTGGGACCGAGCAAGCCGGTTATCTCGCCGTCGCGCGCAACAAACGAGACGCCATCGACCGCCTTCACCGGACCAAACGCCTTGTGCAAATCCCTCACTTCAATCATGGCGCTGCTCCGTTGAAGCCGATGAACGCCGGCGTTGCGCCGAAGTCGGCAATACACCCGGCATCAAGTCTTTTCGCATCAAGCGTGTCGACAAAGGTTTTGACCAGTTTCGGGAAACAGCCGCGCGCCATCACGCTGTGGCCTTGGCCCTTGGCGACGAGCACACGGCCGTTCGGCAGGCCTTTGACAATCTGCTCTGCGTAGCGCGGCGGCGTGACCGGATCGAACTCGCCGGACAGGATCAGCACTGGCTTGTCGCTCACGATCGGCGTGTGAAAATCGGTTGGGCGCGATCCGCGCGGCCAGATCGCGCACTGCGCGCGCCAGACCTTCGCAAACGTATCGCCGAGGAGCAGATGCGCGTCCTGCGGGCGTTCGGTGAGCAGGTCCGCGTCCTCCGCGCAGATCACCGAAAGCTGCATGCCGCTGTCGCTGAGATCGCCGAGCTCGTCACTGAGCAAACTCGCCTGCCCGAGCAACGGCGCGTAATCGCCCTTGAGCGCGCGGTCGATCGCCAACGGCAGCAGGGCGCTGGTTTCCGACGAATACGCGAACATGCGCACGACACTCGCGAACGTCTGCGCGTCCAGCGGCTTGGTCTCCTCGGCGTTGCTGCGCGGATTGCGGAACGCCACGTTCGGCGCGTGCGCGGCGAGCGCGTCGCGCAGCCGGTACAGGCTCGCATACGGACCACCGAATGCCTCCGCGCAGGCCGGCGTGCGCGTGCACTCGGCGAACTGAGCCTTCAGTGCGGCATCGAGATCGATCGCGAATTGCGAACCGAGCACGAGTTCATTCGGCACCGCGCTGTCGAGCACGACGCTGCGTACTGCATCGGGATAGCGCCGCACATACTGTTGTGCGACGCGCGTACCGTAGGAAATGCCGACCAGGTCGAACTGCGGCGCGCCGAGCGCCTGGCGCAGAGCTTCGAGATCGCGCAGCGCGACGCTGGTCGTGTACTGCGCCGGATCGGCGTCGCGCGATACCGCGTCGAGACAGGCGCGGGTTCGCTCACGCACCTTCGCAAGGTCAATGTCATGGCCAGCCGATGCATCGTCGTCGCCCACGATGTCCTTGCACTTGAGCGGATGCGAGCCACCCGTGCCGCGCTGATCGAGCAGCAGCACGTTGCGGTGTTCGAGCAGCGGCGCGAACCCGGCGGCGACATTCGGATAGGCGGCGGTTGCAGCCTGGCCCGGTCCGCCGGCAAGCAGCACGACCGGATCGCGCAACGCCATCGGGTCCGCGCTGCGGACCAGCGCGAGCCTCAGTGCAATCGTGCGGCTATCGGGTTTGTCCCAGTTCTCGGGCACCTCGAACGGCGCGCAAAAAGCCGCTGTCGTCGCCGCCGAATTGGGCTGCTGCAGTTCACACGGCGCAAACGACAGGTGGCCAAGGGTGAAGCCGCGCTCGCCGGATATCTGCACGATCCGCGCGCCCTGCGTCGACACCATGGAATGGCTGCTGGCGGATTGCGCGGTCCACCACTGGCGCACACCAAGCAAGCTGAGGATCACCCCGATCGCCACCATTTTTACTAGTTTGCGCTTGGGCATTTTTCCAGCGTCCTGTGCGGGCGTACGACCAGACATTGCGTCGACCGATGGGTAAAACCGCGTCGCGGAAGCAGTCGCAAGCGGCGATCAAGCGCTGTTCGGGTGCCGCAGTCAGCGCGACGAAACGTATTTCTCGCGCCGGACATGCGGCACCGGCAAACCGGCTTCCTTGAGCATCGCGAACGCCTCATCGACCATATCCGGGTTGCCGCAAAGGTAGGCGATGTCGTGTTCGGCATTGGGGCCAAGTTCGCCGAGCGCCACTTGCGCGCGACCGTTGCGATCGTGCGGACGCGGCACCGGGCGCGGACGGCGGCTGAAACACGGGTGGTAGGTGAAAGCGGGGACTTCGCTCGCGAACGCCTCGAATTCGTCGCCGTAGAGCAATTCCGCTTCACTGCGCGCGCCATGAACCAGGGCGAACGTGCAGCCGCGCGTCGCAACGAGCTGGCGAATCTTCGGCAGCATGGCGCGATAAGGCGTGACACCGGTACCGGTACCAACCAGCAGGTAACGCCGATTCGTGTCGGCGTCCATCAGACAGAAGCGGCCGTACGGGCCGCTTGCGTCGATCGTGCCGCCTTCATCAAGCAGCGACAGCAGTTCGGTGGCGGCTCCGCCGTCGACATACGACACCGCAATCTCGATGTGCTGCACGGGCGCGCCACTGCCGTCGCCAACTGTCGCCACCGAGTAACTGCGCTTGGTCGGCTTTCCATCGGCGTAGGCGAAATGCATCTGGATGAACTGCCCGGGCACGAAGGCGAACGGCGCACCGTCGGCGCGCTCGAAGACGAGATGACGCACGGACGGCGCAAGCATGCGGCTGGCGACGAGGCGGAGCGGAAAATGATCCATCGGCGCGATTCGATCGGCAGCTTCGGCCCGTTATAATAACAGGCGGTCGCGATTCGCCCGCGCTCAATGCAGATCCCATGACGAATGTTCCTGCGCTCGATGTGGTCGAGCTTCGCAAGACCTACGCGAACGGTGTCGAGGCGCTCAAAGGCATTTCGCTGCGCGTGGCGCCAGGCGATTTCTTTGCCCTGCTCGGACCCAATGGTGCGGGCAAATCGACCTTGATAGGCATCCTTTCCTCGCTGGTCAATCCAACCGGCGGTGATGCGAAAGTGTTTGGCGTTTCGGTATGCGCCGACCGCCACGCGGCGATGCGCCTGATCGGCCTGGTGCCGCAGGAACTGAACTTCAACATGTTCGAAAAGCCCTTCGACATCTGCGTCAATCAAGCCGGTTTCTACGGCATCCCGCGCGCCGAGGCGCGTCATCGCGCGGAAAAATATCTCAAGCAACTGGTGCTGTGGGACAAGGCATTCCAGACTGCAAGGCAGATGTCCGGCGGCATGAAGCGGCGCCTGATGATTGCACGCGCAATGATGAGCGAGCCGAAACTGCTGATCCTCGACGAGCCGACCGCCGGCGTCGATATCGAGATTCGTCGTTCGATGTGGAAATTCGTCAGCGCGATCAATGCGGCGGGCACCACGGTGATCCTGACCACGCATTATCTGGAAGAAGCGGAGCAGTTGTGCCGCAACATCGCCATCATCGATCACGGCCGCATCATTGAAAACACCTCGATGCGCAAACTCTTGTCCAAGCTCGACGTGGAAACCTTCGTGCTCGACCTGGCCGCGCCAAGCGAGACGCTTCCGGAAATTACCGACGTGAAACTTGTACGGATCGACGAAGTAACCTTGGAAGCGGAGATGGCACGCGAGCACGATCTCAACTCTCTGTTCGCTGCACTGACGGCGCGTGGCATCACCGTGCGCTCGATGCGCAACAAGGCCAATCGTCTGGAAGAGTTGTTCGTGCGCCTGGTCGAGAAAAACGGCGAGGAAGCGGCATGAGCGCGCATCCGAACCTGATCGCGCTAGGCACCATCACGCGCCGCGAGGTCTCGCGCATCCTGCGCATCTGGACGCAAACCTTGCTGCCCTCGGCCATTACGATGACCCTGTATTTCGTGATCTTCGGACGCATGGTCGGCAGCCGCATCGGCGATATCGTGCCCGGCATCGGCTACATCGACTACATCGTGCCCGGCCTCATCATGATGGCGGTGATCACCAACTGTTATGGCAATATTTCGTCGTCGTTTTTCGGCGCGAAGTTTGGCCGCTATGTGGAGGAAATGCTCGCCTCGCCGATGCCGAGCTGGGTAATCCTCACCGGCTACGTCAGCGGCGCGGTGCTGCGCGGGTTGCTGGTCGCGATTATCGTGCTGGTGATTTCACTGTTCTTCACCCGCATCCATCTGTATCACCCGCTGATCACCCTGACGAGCGTGCTGTTGACCGCGATAGTTTTTTCGCTGGCCGGTTTCGTCAATGCGGTGTACGCGAAAAAATTCGATGACGTGGCGCTGGTGCCGACCTTTGTGTTGAGTCCCCTCACCTATCTTGGCGGCGTGTTCTATTCGGTCAACGCGCTCGGCACGCCCTGGCGCCAGATAAGCCACGCCAACCCGATCCTGTACATGGTCAACGCCTTTCGTTACGGCTTGCTCGGCATCAGCGATGTGCCGGTTGTCGTCGCGTATGCGGTGATGCTGGGTTTTGCGATCACTCTCAGCGCAATTGCCTTGTATCTGCTCGATCGCGGCGTCGGCTTGCGCTCGTAGCGCACTTGGTGCTGGTGGGAGCGCCGGAAGGCGCGATGCTTCGCTCCACCCCATCGCCTTGACTACCGAACCATCGCGGCGGCTGCCTCTCCCACAGTTCCCCCTTGCTGGTTGTGCAGCTCGCCCTCACCTAATCAGATTCCAACGCGCGCAAGCGGCGCAACCAGGAGGCAGCCATGATCGAACGCAGACCCTTCAACAAACTCGGCGGCGCCGATCACGGCTGGCTGAAAGCCAAACATCATTTTTCGTTTGCCGAATACAACGATCCAGCGCGCATGGGCTGGGGCAGCCTGCGCGTCTGGAACGACGATGAGATTGCCGCCGGTACCGGCTTTCCGCCGCATCCACACGCGGATATGGAAATCATCACCTACGTGCGCGACGGCGCGATCACCCACGAGGACAGCCTTGGCAACAAGGGCCGCACGCAAGCGGGGGATGTGCAGGTGATGAGCGCAGGTAGCGGCATCCGTCACGCCGAAGCCAATGTCGAACGCGAAACCACGCGCCTGTTTCAGATCTGGATCATTCCCGATGCGCGCGGCGGTGTGCCCTCGTGGGGCGCGCGGCCGTTCCCCAGGGATGATCGCTCGGGACGTTTCGTCACGCTCGCCAGCGGCATGCCGGGTGACGCGGATGCGTTGCCGATCCGCGCCCATGCGCGCGTGCTCGGCGCGACCCTTGCTGCCGGCGAGACGCTGGACTACGAACTCGGCGCGCAGCGGCATGCCTATCTGGTGCCGGCGAAGGGCTCGCTCCACGTCAACGGCGTGCGCATCGACGAGCGCGATGGCGCCGCAATCGTCGATGAGGCGCATATCCACGTTACCGCGCTGGACGATGCGGAGATCGTATTGGTCGACAGCATCTGACCCGACACCCTGCGACGGGGTTGAATGAAAATGAGTGACGCGTTGAAACCCTCTTCCCGCCGGGGAAAGTCGGCCGAGCGAAACGCCAGCGATCGAAGGTGCGCTGCGCTGCGCAAAAGTTTTCGCGGCGCTGCCGTAAAGTAGTGGCCTCGGGCCGAATTCGGGTCCGCCTACGTGGAGGTTTCTAGTGCGCGCATTGATCCTGCTTGCCGCTGTGCTGCTGGCGGCGCCACTGGCCGCTACCGAAATCCATCCGCTCGAACAACCGCTCCTGCACGAAATCATCGGGCGCGTCAGTGCCGATGAACTGCACGCAACGATCGCGCATCTGGTCGGCTTCGGCACACGCAATACGCTGTCGGATACGAAGTCTGCCACACACGGTATCGGAGCCGCGCGACGCTGGGTGAAATCGCGTTTCGAGACGTTTTCCAGCGACTGCGGCGGCTGCCTGCAAATCGTCACGCCCGCGCAAACCTTCACCGGCGAGCGCCTGCCGCAGCCTACCGAGGTCATGGACATTGTCGCTATCCAGCGCGGCACGACCGATCCTGATCGCGTCATCGTCATCACCGGCCACCTCGATTCGCGCGTGACTGACGTGATGGACGTGACCCATGACGCGCCCGGCGCAAACGACGACGGCTCGGGTACGGCGGCAGTGATCGAGGCAGCGCGCGTGCTGTCGAAATACAAGTTCGCAGCCACCCTGGTTTATGCATCCTTGTCGGGGGAGGAGCAGGGCCTGTTCGGCGGCAAGGTGCTCGCCACTTACGCGAAGCAACACCATTGGCTGGTCGAGGCCGATCTCAACAACGACATCGTCGGCAACACGCACGGTCAGGACGGCGTGGTCGACAACACGGTGGTACGCGTGTTTTCCGAGGGTACCAAGAGTGGTGAGACCCTCGCCCAAGCGAAATATCGCCGCTATCACGGTGGTGAAATCGATTCGCCATCGCGCAACGTAGCGCGCTACCTGAGCGCGTTGGCCGACAACTACCTGAGCCATTTCCGCGTGATGATGGTCTACCGGACCGATCGCTTTGGCCGCGGCGGCGATCAGGTCGAATTTCTCGAAGCGGGCTATCCCGCCGTGCGTGTGACCGAGGCGCATGAAAACTACACACGACAGCATCAGGATCTGCGCGTGGAAAATGGCATCCACTACGGCGACACCCTCGATGGCGTCGATTTTGCGTATCTGGCCCAAGTCACCCGCCTCAACGCCATCGCGATGGCCTCGATGGCCAAGGCGCCAGCGCCGCCCACCGGTGTCGACATCGAAGGCGCCGTGACATCGGACACCACGATCAAATGGCTGCCGGTCGCTGGCGCGGCGAGTTATCGGGTGTGGTCGCGCGACACCACCGCGCCGCTGTGGCAGCGCAGCATCGCCGCGGGCACCGCGACGACCCTGACGCTGAAAAACGTGGTCATCGACGATGCCTTCTTCGGCGTCAGCGCGGTTTCGGCGGATGGCTTCTCAAGCCCGGTCGTGTTTCCCGGCGACGCCGGCAGTTTCGTCGCCCCGTAGTGGGCACGGACCACGCGGTCGCCATCGTGCGAAAGCCGGTGGAGCAAATCCACTCTACAGCGCAAAAAACGCGCGAGTGTTCGCGCTGGTAGTTGTTGCGATCGTCTCCACCGTTTCGCCGCGCGCCGCCGCCACTGCGGCACAGACATGCGCCAGATACATCGGCTCGTTGCGCCGATGCGCGGGTTTTGGATGCACGTCGCGCGGCAGCAGATACGGTGCGTCGGTCTCGATCATCAACCTATTCGCTGGAATCAATCGCACCAGCTCGCGCAAATGCGCGCCGCGGCGTTCGTCGCAGATCCAGCCGGTGATGCCGATATGGAAATCGCGGTCCAGACAGTCGACAAGTTCATCGCGCACCCCGGTAAAGCAATGCACCACCGCCGCGCCGATGCGCCCGCGCACGTTGTCCATGCAGGCGATGAAATCGGCGTGAGCATCGCGCTGATGCAGGAACAGCGGCTTGCCACAGTCGATCGCAATCGCCAGTTGCTGTTCGAACGCGGCAATCTGTGCTGCGCGCGGCGACAAATCGCGAAAGTAATCAAGCCCCGTCTCGCCGACCGCCTTCACTTCCGGTGCGAGACACAGTTCGCGCAGCAGCGCGTCGGTTGCGTCGTCGTACTCGTGCGCATGGTGCGGATGCACGCCCGCGGTTGCGTACAGGAAGCCCGGATGCGCGCGGGCCAATGCGAGCGCAGCACGGCTGCCGCCTGCGCTCGCACCGGTGACGACAATCTGCTCGACGCCGTGGGCGCGAGCGCGCACGAGTACGGCGTCGAAATCCGCGCGGAACGATTCATGTCCCAGGTTCGCCCCAATGTCGATCAACTGCCTGACTTGCACGCACGACATGCCTTCTCGCCTCTCTGAACAGGTCGACAACCAGCCATTATGCCGACGCCAAAGACACCTCGTACTTCCTGATTCATTGCGAATTCATTGCTCGACACCCAAGCTCGCGTCGTCAACCTCTGTGGGGATCATCTAAATGAATCGCCTTATTCGAACGACGCTCGCGCTGGCTGTCGGCATGCTTGCCCTCCCGGCATTCGCCGCTGCGCCAAGTGCGGCCCTTTCCGCCGACGTGCAAGCGGCGCATGCGGCTGCGGTAACAAGCAGTCTTCATGTTTCGCACGTCCGCGCCGCAGCGCCCGCAACAAGCGGACTTGTGCAGCCCAAGGTCATGGGTTCGCAGACGCAGCCGGGTACGCCGGCCGCCAATCCATTTCGCGCGTATCCGCCCAGTTGCGCTGCCGATCCATTGCCGGACCGCGCGAGTGGTCCTACCGTAACGGCGCGCGTCCCGCTGTACGCCCTCGACTCCCTCAATCAGGGTCATGTCGAGATGGCGACGGTCTCCGTGTGGCGGCTGCCGTGCAGCAGCAGCGGCACAGCCACCCCGTATAACCCGAGCGGCTTTGCCAACGCGATGACGCTGATGCGCATCGATCGCGACAACGACAGCGACACCACGCTGACACCGCGTTTCCCGCTGGTGCAGGTTTCGCAAGGTGGCCTCGCCTTCACCGATGCTCGCACCTTGGTGCGTGCGGCCATCGAACCCAACACCGTCGTGTCCGAAACACCCTTCGACAGCGCGCTGTTGGGAAGCACGACTTATGTATTGGAGAATTATCCGTACACAGGTTCCGGATACTTCACGTTCAGTGACTCCTTCGTGCTGCGCATCGACCCGCAAGTTACCGGCGTCGCGCCGGTCGATATCGGTGTGCAGGCCTACACCGGCGCCGGCATTTCAGCAATGCCCATCACGGGCTACCTCAGCAGCGCGTGGTACGACACCGCCCATTCCGGCGAAGGCTTGTTGATCGAAATGCTGGACAACCCGGATGGCGTTACGCATACGGTTTTCGCTGCCTGGTACACCTACGACGCGCTCGGCCTGCCGTACTGGTTGGTTGCGCAAGGCGTGGTGCAGCCCGGTATCACGACACTGACGAACGCACCGGTCTACTACTACACGGGTGGCGGTTTTGCCGGCAACTTCGGTGCAAGCGCCGATAGCCACGTGTGGGGGACAATGTCGATGACCTTCCCTGATTGCAACACGATCGACTTCAGTTTCAGCGGCAGTACCGCCGATTCGAGTGGCCCGAGCGGCACCGGTAGCCGCGAATGGCACCGTTTGGCGAACATCAACGGACTGACCTGCGAATGACGATCTGCGCCTGAGCGCCGATCCGCTGCACGTTTTCGACGATCCCGCCACAATGGCGGGATCGTTCGTTTGGGCTGAGAGGTTTTTTCGTAATGCCAGCGTGCTATGCCGTTTTCGGTCAGCCGATCGCGCATTCATTATCGCCGTGCATCCACTTGGCGTTTGCCGCGCAATGTGCCATCGCCCTCGACTACCGAGCGATCGAAACGGGCCGTGCGGACTTTCCCGAGCGCCTTGCACAATTTGCGCGTGCGGGTGGATGCGGCGCCAATGTGACCTTGCCGCTGAAGCACGACGCGCACCTCGCATGCGCCACCTTGACCACGCGCGCGCAACGCTGCGCCAGCGTCAACACGCTGCGCCGCAATGACGACGCCACCTGGCACGGCGACAGCACTGACGGCGTCGGCCTGCTGCGCGATCTGGCCGAACGCCACGCGTTCGATCCGCGCGGCAAACGCATTGCGCTGCTGGGTGCGGGCGGTGCGGCGCGGGCGGTGGCGTTTGCGCTGGTCGACGCCGGTTCGGATGAACTGCTTATCGCCAACCGCACGCCCGGGCGAGTGGTCGAGCTGGTACAGGCCATCGATGACCCGCGCGCGCGCGCTGTCGATTGGCGTGGCGCACTTGCCCGTGCCGACGTCGATCTCGTCATCAACGCGACTTCCGCCGGTCACGCCGACGCCGCGTTCGATGCGGACGTATGGGCGGCACTGACATCGCGAGATTCAGGGACTACCGCCGCTACATCCGCTCGAATCAGTGCGCTTGCGCCGCATACGGCGTGCTACGACCTTTCCTACGGGGCCACCGCGTCAGGATTTCTCACCTGGGCACACGCAGCTGGCGCGATTCACGTCAGCGATGGCCTTGGCATGCTGGTCGAACAAGCGGCCGATTCGTTTGCACTCTGGCACGGCGTGCGGCCGCTTGTCGCGCCGGTCTACGCTTCTATGCGTGCGCAGCTTGCCGCGACGTCTGCATGACCCCTTCTCGATGGCGAAGTGTGCCGCCTGTACGGCGCGCATTGGTCTGCGGAACCGGCTTTCATCGACGAAGGCGTCAGCGCGCTCTCGACGGTGGTCTGCCGACTGCAGCATGCATGCGATCGAGACGCCAACACAGGTAGCCGTAACCGCATGGCAATGCGGCGCGCGCGGCGCCAAAGCAACTCAGACGTTGCCGAGATAGCGGTTCTTGAGCTTCACGTAATGCTGCGCGGAGTAGTGCAGCCGCTCGATTTCTTCGACGGATAGCTTGCGCACGCAGCGCGCCGGATTGCCGACCCACAATTCGCCTGCACCGACGATCTTGCCCGGCGTCACAACGGCGCCGGCACCGATCATGGCATGGCGGTTGACGACGACGCCATCGAGCACGGTCGCGTGCATGCCGATGAGGCAGGCGTCGCCAATCGTGCAGGCGTGCACGACGGCGGCGTGGCCGATGGTGACGTCGGCTCCGATCGTGAGCGGGAAGCCGTCCTGGGTGAATTCCCCAGCGTGGGTCACGTGCAGGATGCTGCCGTCCTGCACGTTGCTGCGCGCACCGATACGGATGAAGTGCACATCGCCGCGCGCTACAACGCCCGGCCACAACGAGGCGTCGTCGCCGATTTCGACATCGCCAATGACCTGCGCCGCGGGGTCGATGTAGACGTTCGCACCGATACGTGGCGTGATGCCTTGAAACGATCGTATGTTCATCGTGGAAGGGTAATGGATTTGCGGCGGCGCCACGACGGCATCGCAGTTGCCGGCGCTCTTCGCCGGTCTTTTGCGCTTGATTTTGCAGCGAGCGCACGCCACGTTGTCGGACCGCTTCGCTGGAATCCGCGCCGATGACGACTGCCAATCCGCTGCTGCAAACGAAGGGTCTGCCGCATTTTGCGCAGATCCGCCCCGAGCATGTCGAACCCGCCGTGGACAGCGTGTTGGCCGATTACCGCGCCACCATCGACACGCTGCTGGCCGCGGACGCACCGCGCGATTTCGCCAGTGTCGTGCTGGCCGGTGAGGAGTGCGCCGATCGCCTCGACCGGGTGTGGGCGCCGGTCTCCCATTTGCATGGCGTGGCCGATTCCGAAGCGTTGCGCAAGGCGTACTCGGCGGCGCAGGAAAAGATTGTCGAGCATGCCAGCGAACTGGGTCAAAACCGTGCGTTGTATGCGGCGGTCAAAGCGGTCGCCGAGTCGCCTGCGCTGACACGATTGCCACGCGCGGCGCGCACCCTGGTCGAACACGAACTGCGCGATTTTCGCTTGTCCGGCGTCGCGTTGGAGGAGCCGGCGCGGTCGCGTTTTCGGCAAATCGCCAACGAAGCAGCCAAGCTTGCGACCGAATTCGAAGAGGCGGTGCTGGATGCGACCGATGCCTGGAGTGAGCCGATAATCGATGCTGCCAAGCTTGCGGGTATTCCTGATTCGGGCCGTGCGACCTTGCGCGAATATGCGCAGGAGAAATCGCTCGATGGCTGGCTGGTCACGCTGAAACAACCAAGCGTGCACGCGGTTTTGACCTATGCGGACGACCGCGCGTTGCGCGAGCGTGTGTATCGCGCATGGCAGACGCGCGCGTCGGATCAGGGTCCGAACGCGGGCAGGTTCGACAATTCCGCGCGCATCGAGAAAATCATCGCGCTGCGCCACGAGGCGGCGCTGCTGCTCGGCTTCCACGATGCGGCCGAAGAATCGCTCAGCACAAAGATGGCGCCGTCGCCGCAAGCGGTGTTCGCGTTCCTGCGCGATCTTGCCGCGCGCGCCAAGCCCGTCGCATTGCACGAAGTGGTTGAGCTGCGAGCGTTTGCTGCGGCTGAACTTGATCTCACCGATCTTCAACCATGGGATGTCGCCTACGCGTCGGAGAAGCTGCGCGAACGCACGTACGCGTTGAACGAGGAGGAGCTCAAGCCGTATTTCGCGCTCGACAACGTGATCGAGGGATTGTTCGCAATCACGGGCCGTGTGTTTGGCATTTCGTTGCAGCGGCGTGACGACGTTGAGGTCTGGCATGCGGATGTGCGGTACTACGATCTGGTCGATGCATACGGCCATGTGTTTGCGGGCGCTTACGTCGACCTCTATGCGCGTGCGGGCAAGCGCGGCGGCGCGTGGATGGATGTCTGCACGAATCGCTTCGTGCGCGAGAGCGGCACGCAACTGCCGGTCGCTTTCCTGACCTGCAACTTTGCCCCACCCACTGCGGCGACGCCGTCCTTGCTTACTCATGACGATGTGCTGACGTTGTTCCACGAATTCGGCCACGGCCTGCATCACCTCATGACTGAAGTGGACTATCCAGGCGTCGCCGGCATCAGCGGCGTCGAGTGGGACGCGGTGGAACTTCCAAGCCAATTGATGGAGAACTTCGGCTGGCAGCGCGAAGCGCTCGATCTGTTTGCGCGGCATTGGCAAACGGGCGCGGCATTGCCGGACGAATTGTTCGCACGCATGCTTGCCGCGCGGCATTTCCATGCGGGGCTGTTTCTCGCGCGTCAGCTTGAGTTTGCACTGTTCGACTTTCGAATTCACCACGAATTCGATCCGGCGCGCGGCGCACGCGTGCTGCAAATTCTCGATGAAGTACGCGCCGAAGTCGCGGTGCTGCAGCCGCCGGCATGGCAACGCTTTCCGCACGCTTTCACGCATATCTTTTCCGGTGGTTACGGCGCCGGCTACTACAGTTATCTGTGGGCGGAGGTGCTGTCGGCCGATGCCTTCGGCCTCTTCGAGGAAGCCGGCGTGTTCGACCGCGCGACGGGCGAGGCCTATCGCCGTGCCATCCTCAGCGTCGGCGGCTCGCGTCCAGCGCTCGAATCATTCGTCGAGTTCCGCGGTCGCGCACCGACGCCGGATGCCTTGCTGCGCAGTTACGGCTTGCCTGAAGGGTCCGCTTGAGCGACGCGCGCACAGCGCCGGCGTTGCCCCGGAAACGCCACTCGGATTTGCGCGTCAATCGCCGCGATCGCAACCCACCCTACGCTAAAATGGCGCGATGAAGATCGCAAGCTGGAATGTCAATTCGCTGAATGTACGTCTGGAGCACGTGCTGCGCTGGTGCGCGCAGGCGCATCCGGATGTGCTGGCGTTGCAGGAAACCAAACTGGACGATGCGAAGTTTCCACTTGCGCAGATCGAGGCAGCCGGCTACCACGCAGCGTTCTCCGGCCAGAAAACCTACAACGGCGTCGCGATCCTTGCACGCCAGCCACTGGTCGATATCGCACACGGTATCGAAGGATTCGACGATCCGCAGCGGCGCATCCTGTCGGCGACCATCGGGGATATGCGCGTGGTCAATCTCTACGTGGTCAACGGCCAGTCCGTCGGCAGCGAGAAATTCGCCTACAAACTCGACTGGCTGGACAAGGTCACTGCCTACCTGGCCGAGGAGATCCGGCGTTATCCGCGATTGATCGTGCTGGGGGATTTCAACATCGCGCCGGAGGATCGCGACGTGCACGATCCGCTCGCCTGGGCCGAGCAGATCCTGTGCTCGACAGCGGAACGCGATGCGCTCAAACGCCTGCACGCCATCGGCCTGATCGACAGCCTCCGCTTGTTCGAGCAAGACAGCGGCCATTACAGTTGGTGGGACTACCGTCAGGCCGCGTTCCGACGCAACCTCGGTTTGCGCATCGACTTGATCCTTGTTTCCGAGGCGTTGCGTGCGCGCTGTCGCAGTGGCGCCATCGACCGCGAACCGCGCACATGGGAACGCGCGTCGGACCACACTCCCGTATGGCTGGAAATCGATGATGGCTGACTGGCTGGTATCTCCGAGCGACACCGATCTGGAAGAGCTGGACCAGTTCCTGCGCACGCATGCGGGCGATGAGGATCTTCTGCTCGATGGCGTGCATGGTTTTCTGACCGCGCTCGCCATCGGTCCTGCACCGGCCATGCCCGAAGAGTGGCTACCAGAAATCCTGCACGAACCGTTTCTCGACGCAGTCAAGGGCGAGCGCGTGCTGACCCTTCTTGCACGCCTCAACGACGCGATTGCGCCGGAACTGGACACCGGCAGCTACGAGCCGATTCTGGGCGAACTCGACATCGAAGAGGGACCACCCGCGTTCACCGCGCGTGGCTGGTGCGAGGGGTTTTCGCGCGGCATCGATCTGCGCGCTCCGGTGTGGGAAGGCCGCCTCGGCCACGATTCGGAATTGATGGAACTGCTCGGACCGATCATCGCGCTGGCGATCGACGATGGCGTATTCGAGAGCGACGCCGAATTCGCGCCGCTCGGAGACGAGGACTACGACGAATGCCTGGCGCAGATTCCGGCCGCTGTTGGCGCAGTTGCCGATTACTGGCGCGAACACCCGCTCAGCGTCGACGAACAAAATGCGCCACTGACCGAAGGTCCGCAGACACCCCCGCGCCGCCGTGGTGGACGCTGGGTGCATTGACCTGCCCACAGATTCCGGCGAAATACTTCAATCGTCAAAACGCAATTATCACGATCGAACCGGCCACGATCAGCGCCCCGCCCAGCGCGACCGGCCAGGTCAGCGATTCGCCGACAACCAGCACGCCGAGAAAAATCGCGAACGCGACACTGAGCTTGTCGATCGGCGCGACTTTGCTGACCGGCCCAAGCTGCAGCGCGCGGTAATAGCAAAGCCACGACAAGCCGGTCGCGATGCCGGACAACACGAGGAACAACCACGTTTTTGCGGAAATCGCGGCCGTTGGACGCCATTCCTCGCGTAGCGACAGGATCGCAGCGGTCACGATCAAGATAACGATGGTGCGAATGAAGGTGGCGAGGTTCGAGTTGATGCCTTCGACACCGATCTTGCCGAACAATGCGGTGAGGCCGGCAAAGAAAGCCGAGCCGAGGGCAAACGCAATCCAGCTATCGCGCAGGTTCATGAGTAGCCTTCACTCCCATGGCAAGGATGATCGGCATTATTTTCCGATGCAAAACGAACTGAAGATCGAACCGAGCAAATCGTCGCTGCTGAATTGGCCGGTAATTTCGCCGAGTACGTGTTGTGCCTGGCGCAGATCCTCGGCCGCAAGCTCCGCCGCACGATCGATCATCAACGCATGCGCCGCGCCGTTGCAATGCTCGCGTGCGCGTTCGAGCGCATTGACGTGACGTGCGCGAGCGCTGAACGCACCGCTGCCCGCGCTATCGTGACCGGCATGGCGTTTGAGTTCGCCCGTCAATAAATCGAGGCCGTCGCGACGCTGCGCCGATACCCACAGGTGCACGATGGCCGCCTGCGTTTGTTTGCGCGCATTTGCCTGCGCGAGATCAATCTTGTTGTGCACGACGATGCGCTCGACGCTGCGCGGCAGGGTATCGAGCAACGCCAGATCGACGTCGACGCGGGTGTCATCGTCGGTGACGAGCAACGCCAGATCGGCGTGTTCGAGTTCGGCGCGTGCGCGACGGATACCTTCGAGTTCGACTACGTCGCGTGATTCCCGCAAGCCCGCCGTGTCGACCAGGGTCAGCGCGATACCGTCCAGATCGATTGTTTCCCGCAGTACATCGCGGGTAGTGCCCGCCACCTCGGTCACAATCGCGCGATCGCTCGCGGCAAGGGCATTGAGCAGGCTTGACTTGCCGACATTGGGACGCCCGACAATCACGACATGGAGTCCCTCGGCTAGGCGCACGCCGCGGCGCGCGGCGATGAGCAACTCATCGAGCTGATGGCGCAATGCAAGGAGATCGGCGAGCACCTGCGGTGCGGCGAGAAAATCGATTTCCTCGTCCGGAAAATCGATCGCCGCTTCGATGTAGCTGCGCAGACGGATGGTCGCCGCGGTCAGCGCATGCACGCGCTCGGAGAACGCACCCTCGAGACTGCGCTGCGCCGCGCGGGCGGCCGCTTCGGAACCGCTGGCAATGAGGTCGGCGACCGCTTCGGCCTGGGCCAGATCGAGTTTGCCGTTCAAGAACGCGCGTTCGGAAAACTCCCCGGCGCGTGCTTGACGCGTGCCGAGTTCGATCACGCGTGCGAGCAAAAGGCGCAGCACAACCGGACTGCCATGCGCATGCAGTTCAAGCACGTCTTCGCCGGTGTACGAGTGCGGCGCCGGAAACCAAAGCAGAAGGCCACGATCGATGACGGTGCCCTCGCGATCGCGAAACGCAGTGTAGTGCGCATATCGCGCTTGCGGCTCGCGCCCGAGAAGCAGGCGGGCCAATTCGCCCGCCTTCGCACCGGACGCGCGCACCACGCCGATTCCGCCAGCGCCGGAGGCAGTGGCCAGCGCGGCGATGGTTTCAGCGTGCGTGTTCACATCGTCACGCGGTCGCCCTGTCGCCGGCCTCGATGCGCCGCGTGATGATCCATTGCTGCAATAGCGAGAGGCTGCCGTTGGCGACGTAATACAGCACCAGACCCGACGGGAAAAACGCGAACATGACGCCGAACACGACCGGCATGATCTTCATCATCTTCGCCTGCATCGGGTCCATGCCCGTGGTCGGCGTGAGGAACTGCGTGGCGACCATCACCAGGCCGTTCAACACCGGCAATACGTAATACGGGTCGGGTGCGGTCAGATTCTGGATCCAGCCGATAAACGGCGCCTGGCGCAATTCGACGCTTTCCAGCAGCACCCAATACAGCGCAAAGAACACCGGAATCTGCACCAGCATCGGCAGGCAGCCCGCAAGCGGATTGACTTTTTCCTTCTGGTACAACTCCATCGTCGCGGATTGCATTTTCTGGCGATCGTCGCCGTGGCGCTCCTTGAGCGCCGCGATGCGCGGCGCCAGCTTGCGCATCTTGGCGCCGGAACGGTATTGCGCCTCGCTCAACTTGAAAAACGCCGCTTTGATCAGCAGCACCAGCAGGATGATCGCGAATCCCCAGTTGCCGGTCAGCTTGTGCAATTGCGCGAGCAGCCAGTGCAGCGGCTCTGCGATCACGGTAAACATGCCGTAGTCGACGGTAAGGCTCAGACCCGGCGCGACCTGATCGAGCGTGCTTTGGAGTTTTGGGCCGACATACAGACGAACGTTTTGCGTCTGGGTGGCGCCGGGCGCGACCGTGATGGCGGGCGACACGGCCCGGATCAGATAGCGCGTGGCGCCGCCGTGCTCGACCGTCGCGGTGGAGTAACTCTCCACTTCGTTTGCCGGCGGAATCCACGCAGCGAAGAAATAATGCTGCAGCATTGCCGCCCAGCCGCCGTCAAAGCGCTTGTTCATCGGATCTTTCTGGAACTTGTCGAATTTCAGCTTCTGGAACTTGTCCGCGGCGCTGTACCACGCCGCGCCCGTGAAGCTGTAGCGTTCGGTGTTGCTGTAGCCCTTGAGACCGGCGGTGTCCACGATCGGCGGCACTCGCTGCAATTGGCGATACGCGTTGCCGGTCCAGCTCGCGGCGGCTTTGTTGGTGATCTCCTCGCGCTGGTCGATCACGTAACTGGCGCGCTTGAATACGAACACCTTGCGCACGCTGAGGCCCGACGCATCCGTCCACGTCAACGGCACTTCAAGTGTCTCGGCATTGCCGAGTGCGTACGCGTTTTTCTCCACCGCGAACAACGCTTCGTGGTCGGGCGCCGCAATAGCGCTGCCTTGCACGCTTATCAAACCGCTCTGCGCTTCGAAGAACGTCGCGTCGCTGCTGTCGAGCAGGCGCACCGGATGGGCGAAATCCTTCGGTTGCTGCGGATAAGCGAGGAGATCCGCAACGACGACATTGCCGCCTCGCGGATCGATTTCCACACGCAGCACATCGGTGGTGACGACGACGCGTGCGGCGGCTGGCGCGTTGGCCGCAATTGGGGGCGCGATTGGCGCTGCGGGTGGCACGACGGGTTTGCCGGCGCCGGGAACGTCCGACGTTGGCGATGCGCTGTTGGCCGCAGGCGCAGGCGCAGTCGACGGGCTCGTCACCGCTGCTGACGCCGGCGCGCGGTTGTAGTCCTGCTCCCAGGCGTTCCACAGCAGGTACCCAATGAAGAGCAAGGCGATCAGGAGAAGGTTGCGGGTACTCGTCATGGCAAAATCGATTGGGCGCGTAAGGTGCATCGCCTGCGGTCCGCGCTGCCTCGCGCGCGCTGCGCGTGACCGTGGAATTTCCGGGACGATGATCGGCGAGGTGCTGCGCGCAGTGAACGCGCGGCTTCAAGAAAATCAGTCGCGCATTGTGCCGGCGCCCGCCGTCTCGTTCAACGTCGCAATGCGATCCCAAAGGCGCGCGAGTTCGGAGCGCAGGGTCGCGTTGTCTTCGGCGTCGGCGCTGAACTTCGCAATCAGGAGAATGTCGACGGCCGGGAGGAGCGCGCGCGTATGACGGAAGCTGTCGCGCGCGATGCGCTTGATGCGGTTGCGGCGCACCGCTTTTTTCGATACACGCTTGGAAACCGCCATACCCAGTCGCGCGCCGCCGTGTCCGTTGGCAGCGACTTCGGCGCTGAAATGGCGAGTACCCACGCGCCGGCTGATGCTGCGCAAGCGGGCAAAATCCTGGGCACGCAGCAGGCGCGCGACGCGTGGAAACGGCGCCGATGCCGGCGCATTCACTTCACTCTTCGCTGAATCAGACCGCGAGACGCTTGCGACCCTTGGCACGCCGGGCATTGATGACCTTGCGGCCACCGCGGGTCTTCATGCGTGCACGGAAACCGTGGTCGCGCGCACGTTTGAGGTTGCTCGGCTGATAGGTGCGCTTGGTGGCCATGAGCGGATTGTCAGTAACGGGGAAAAGGGCGCGGATGGTAGGCGGCAGGCGGCTGGGTGTCAAGCTGGGGCGCGCTCAGGTGGGTTGCACGCGTGCCGCGCGACAGCCGTTCGGTGGCTCGAATGATGTGCTGGCCGACCCCGTCCAAATCCGCGGGCAGCGCTGCCCCATCCTGCTAGACTTCCGCTTCTGTCAGGCGTCGCGTGATCGTCCGCGACTGCTGCCATTTTCGGAAACACACCCACGCATGAGCGAGCTTTGGCGCCGCTGTCTTACCCGCCTCGAGGCGGAATTCAGCGCGGAAGACATCCACACCTATCTGGCTCCGCTGCAGGTGAGCGAGGAGGAATCGGGTTTCGTGCTGTGGGCGCCCAATGAATACACGATGGAGACCGTGCGCGATCGTTTCGTCGACCGCATCAAGCTCGTCCTCGCGCACCTTGGCGCGGGCGCCGTTGCGGTGAATGTTCGTGTGGGTGGGCGCTCGTCGGGTCGCGCCGCGCCCAAAACCGCGCCGCGCGTCAAAACCGCGGTCGAGCGCGTCGCGACGGTTCCCAATCTCGATCCCAACTACACGTTCGACAACTTCGTCGAAGGCAAATCCAATCAACTCGGCAAGGCCGCTGCGACCCAGGTCGCGATGAACCCCGGGCGCGCCTACAACCCCTTGCTGCTGTATGGCGGGACCGGTCTTGGCAAAACCCATTTGATGCACGCGGCCGGCAATTTGATGCGCGCAAACAACCCTGAAGTGAAGATCCTGTACCTGCGCTCGGAACAGTTTGTCAGCGGCATGGTGCGCGCGTTGCAGCAGAAGGGCATGGATGATTTCAAGCGTCGCTTTCGCACGGTCGATGCATTGTTGATCGACGATATCCAGTTCTTTGCCGGCAAGAACACCACGCAGGAAGAATTTTTCCACACGTTCAACGCGCTGTTTGAAGGCAAGCAGCAGATCATCCTGACGTGCGACCGTTATCCAAAGGAAGTCGACAACCTCGAACCGCGTCTCAAATCGCGTCTGGGTTGGGGTCTGAGCGTGGCCATCGAGCCGCCGGATTTCGAAACCCGCGCTGCAATCGTGCTGGCCAAGGCGCAGGCAAAGGGTGTCGACTTGCCTGAAGAGGTGGCAGTGTTGATGGCCAAACGCATGCGTTCGAATGTGCGCGACCTGGAAGGCGCGCTCAACACGTTGGTGGCGCGCGCGAATTTCGAAGGCAAGCGCATCAGCCTTGAGTTTGCGCAGGAAACCCTGCGTGATCTGCTGACCGTGCATGCGCAGGCGATCACGATCCCCAATATCCAGAAGACCGTGGCAGACTACTATCAGTTGCGGCTGGTAGATTTGCTCTCGAAAAAACGCAGTCGTTCGATCGCGCGGCCGCGTCAGATGGCGATGACGCTGGCCAAGGAATTGACGGAGCACAGCTTGCCGGAAATCGGTGACGCGTTTGGCGGACGCGACCATACGACTGTCATGCACGCTTGCCGCACGATTCGCGATTTTCGCGAAACCGATGGCAAGCTGCGCCAGGACTGGGACAAACTTGTGCGAGTCTTGACCGAATAAACTGGGGGGAAGCGTGTGGACAAGCTGTGCACGGGCCCGCGCACAATTATTATCCACAGTTCACCCACAGCTGAGGCGATCCGTTCTACCGCACGAGATTTCATTCTAAGGTTTTGAAATAAAAGGAAATAGTCTGAATTTTCCGCTTACGCACAAGCCCTACCACTACAAACGTTCCACATTTAAGAAAACCAACAACAGGACCGGCAAACCATGCGATTCAGCATTCAGCGCGAAGCATTCCTGAAACGTCTGCAGCATGTCGTTGGCGTCGTTGAACGCCGACAAACATTGCCGGTGCTGGCGAATCTTCTGGTTGTTGTCGATGCTTCGGGCGTGGCGTTGACGGGAACCGATCTTGAAGTGGAAATGGTGGCGCGCACCGCGGCGGATGATCTCGACGCGGGCGAGATCACGATACCGGCACGAAAGTTGTTCGACATCTGCCGCGCACTGCCGGACGGCTGCCGCATCAAATTCGAGCAAAGTGGTGAGCGCGTCACGCTGAGCGCGGGACGCAGCCGGTTCACGCTGGCCACTTTGCCCGCGACGGAATTTCCGGTTATCGAAAACATCGAATTGGTTGAACGCGTCACGCTGTCGGAAGCGACGCTGAAAGAATTGATGGATCGCACCGCTTTCGCGATGGCGCATCAAGATGTTCGTTACTACCTCAACGGCATGTTGCTGGATCTGCGCGAACATGTCTTGCGCTGTGTGGCGACCGATGGCCACCGTCTGGCGTTGGCCGAAACTCGCATCGACGCCAAGGTCGTGACCCCGCGCCAGGTCATTGTTCCACGCAAGGGCATCAACGAATTGCAAGGCTTGTTCGAGCCGGGCGAGGGCACGGTGGAGCTTGAATTTGCGCGCAATCACCTGCGCGTGCGCCGTGGCGACGTGACGTTCACGTCGAAGCTCATTGATGGGCGCTTTCCCGATTACGAGGCCGTGATTCCGATAGGCGCCGACAAGGAAGTGCGCGTGCAGCGGGACGACATGCGCGCCGCTTTGCAGCGCGCCGCCATTCTCTCAAACGAGAAATACCGCGGCGTAAAACTCGAGGTGAGCGCCAACCGCCTGCGCATCGTGGCGCACAACCCTGAGCAAGAAGAAGCGGTTGAAGACATTGAGGCGAAAACCGGTGTGGCTGAACTCAGCGTTGGATTCAACGTCAACTACCTGCTCGATGCGCTCGGCGCGATCGCGAGCGAGGAAGTGTTGCTGTGCCTGCGCGATGGCCAGTCGAGCTGCCTGCTGCGTAAACCCGATTCAGACGATACGCGGCACGTGATCATGCCGTTGCGGCTCTGAACCCCGACGGCAAGGAAGGGGCAGGATCTCCCTGGCTGCGCGCGTTTGTTGGCTGCTCGCGCTTCCTTGCGGGGTCGCCGCCAGGCGCAAGGGGTAACTTGGCGCGTGCTTTGGTAGCCGGATCGTGTGGGACGCAATAAGTCGTGGATCTTGCTCATCTTCGCATCGAGAACTTGCGCCTGATTGAATGTCTGGAGCTCGATCTCGCGCCGGGCTGGAACCTGTTTCTGGGCCCCAACGGCGCCGGCAAGACGAGCTTGCTGGAGGCTGCCTTTCTCCTTTCCCATGGTCGCTCGTTCCGGTCGGCGGCCAAGGATGCTTTAGTCCGACATGGGAGCCCCGGCTACTCGGTATTTGGCGAACTGCGGCATGTAGACGCACGACGTGAACGCGTGGGCGTCGCCCGCGGCGCCAATCGACTTGAAGCCCGCCTCGATGGAGTCGCCGTGGCCGCGGCGGAACTGATGCGGTACACCGCCGTTGTGTGTTTCGAGCCGGGGTCGCACGAGCTTGTTTCAGGTTCTTCCGAAGAGCGGCGCCGGTTTCTCGATTGGGGCGTGTTCCACGTGGAACACGATTTTCTGCTGTATTGGCGGCGTTATCAGCGGGCGCTGCGGCAACGCAATGCATTGTTGCGTGGGGCAGCGGCGCCAAGCGAGCTGGATATCTGGGATCGGGAGCTCGGCTTGGCGGCGCAACCCTTGACCACGGTACGCCAGACGTATTTCCACGCCTGGTCGCCGATTGCGATCGATTTGTTGCGCGAGTTGCTTGGCGAGATGGGTGAACCCACCCTCACATTTCACGCGGGCTTTGACGCTGAACAGGGATTGGAGCGGGTACTGGCGTCACGTCGCGGCCGCGATATCGCCCGCGGCCATACCACAGCAGGTCCGCACCGGGCTGATTGGTCGATCGGGTTTGGCAACGATGTACGCCGCGAACATCTGTCGCGCGGGCAGGAAAAGCTCTGCGCCTTTGCCTGCATCATGGCGCAAGCGCGGCTGTTTGCGGAGGTCGCCGGCGAATGGCCGATCCTGTGTCTTGACGATCTCGCGTCCGAAATCGATTGCGCGCACCAAGGCAAGATACTGGGCGTGATGAGTCGTGCAAACGCGCAAGTATTGGCAACATCCACGGAGGCGCCAGCGGCGTTCGCGGGGATCGCGATGCCGGTCGAAAAGTTCCACGTGGAACAAGGCCGCGTCTCGCGCCTGCTATAATTGGCGGATTCCAGTCTGCCCCAGGCGCGCTCCCGCGCCGGCTCGCTGTGCGTGGAGATTCAATGAGCGATCCATACGATTCCAGTAAAATCAAGGTGTTGAAAGGGCTGGAAGCTGTTCGCAAGCGGCCTGGAATGTACATCGGCGATACCGACGATGGCACCGGCCTGCACCACATGGTGTTTGAGGTTGTCGACAACTCGATCGACGAAGCACTGGCCGGGTATTGCGACCACGTGGGCGTGACGATCCATCTTGATGGCTCGGTCAGCGTGGTCGACAACGGTCGCGGAATTCCCGTGGGAATTCAGGAAGAAGAGGGAAGGTCGGCGGCCGAGGTCGTAATGACCGTGCTGCATGCCGGCGGCAAGTTCGACGACAACAGCTACAAGGTGTCGGGTGGCCTGCACGGCGTCGGCGTGTCGGTGGTCAACGCGTTGTCCGATCACCTGTGGCTGACGATCTACCGCGATGGTTTCGAATACACCCAGGAATACGCGTTGGGCGTACCGCTGTACCCGCTGAAGCAGATAGGGCCGTCGCCGAAACGCGGAACGACCGTGCGCTTTCATCCGAGTCTGGGAACGTTCTCGGAGATTGAATTCCATTACGACATTCTGGCCAAGCGCCTGCGCGAACTGTCCTTTCTCAACTCCGGCGTCAAGATCGAGCTGACCGACGAACGCACCGAGAAGCACGATCTGTTCGAGTACGAGGGCGGCATCCGTTCGTTTGTCGAGCACCTGGCCTTGTTGAAGACGCCGTTGCACGCCAAGGTCATCAATTTCAGCGCGCAGCATGAAGGCACCACGGTTGACCTCGCCATGCAATGGACGGATGCCTATCAGGAAACCGTGTTCTGCTTCACCAACAATATTCCGCAACGCGACGGCGGCTCGCACCTTTCCGGTTTTCGCGGCGCGCTGACACGCACGTTGTCAAACTACATCGAGAAAGCGGGTGTGCAGAAGACCGCCAAGGTTGCCTTGGCGGGCGACGACATGCGCGAAGGCCTGATTGCGGTCCTATCGGTCAAGGTGCCCGATCCAAAGTTTTCTTCGCAGACCAAGGACAAATTGGTCTCCAGCGAGGTCAAAGGCATCGTTGAATCGATTGTCAACCAGAAGCTCGAGGAGTTTCTGCTTGAACATCCGGCCGAGGCGCGCGCCATCACCGCCAAGGTCGTCGACGCGGCGCGAGCGCGCGAGGCTGCACGCAAGGCGCGTGAGATGACGCGGCGCAAGGGGGCGCTGGATATCGCAGGGCTTCCGGGCAAGCTCGCCGACTGCTCGGAAAAAGATCCCGCGCTATCAGAGCTGTTCCTCGTCGAGGGTGACTCGGCCGGCGGGTCGGCCAAGCAAGGCAGGAACCGCAAGACCCAGGCGATCCTGCCGCTCAAGGGCAAGATTCTCAACGTCGAGCGCGCACGTTTCGACCGCATGCTGGCGTCGGCCGAGGTCGGTACGCTGATTACCGCGCTGGGCACCGGTATCGGCAAGGACGAGTTCAACGTCGACAAGCTGCGCTACCACCGAATCATCATCATGACCGATGCGGACGTTGACGGCTCGCACATCCGGACCTTGCTGCTGACGTTCTTCTACCGCCAGATGCCGGTGCTTATCGAACGCGGTCACATCTATATCGGCTTGCCGCCGTTGTACAAGCTAAAGCAGGGCAAGCAGGAGCTGTACCTCAAGGATGATACGGCGCTCAATGCGTACCTGATCTCCAACGCGGTCGACAACGCAGAACTGGCCTACAGCGCCGATGCGCCTGCAATCAGTGGGTCAGGTCTGGAAAAATTGATGGCCACGTATCGCACTGCACTGGACCAGATCGATCGTCTGGCTTTCCGTTTCGACGCGGCCTTCCTGCACGCGTTGCTCGACGCCCCGCTTGCGCCGGGCGCATGGCAGGACGCGGCCGTGCTGGATGCCTGGGTGGCCCGTCTGCAAAACTCGCTCACCGCCGCAGGCCTCGGCCGGCCGCGTTACGCGTTACGCGTGCAACCGGCGACGGCAGAGCATGCCGCCGCGCTGGTGATCGATCGCGACCAGCATGGGTTACGCCATACGCAGATGCTGCCGGCGACCTTCCTCACCGCAGTCGAGTTCAAACCGATTCTGGAGGCGGCTGCGCAGATTGCCGGATTGGTGCAGCCCGACGCCCAGGTGCGCCGCGGTGGCAAATCGCAGGCGATTTCAAGCTTCGCACAGGCCTACGCCTGGCTGATGGACGAAGCCAAGCGCGGCCGCACGATCCAGCGCTTCAAGGGTCTGGGCGAAATGAATCCGGAGCAGTTGTGGGATACCACGGTCAACCCGGAGACACGACGACTGCTTCAGGTCAGCATCGAGGATGCCGTCGCGGCGGACCAGATATTTTCGACTCTGATGGGGGATGTGGTCGAACCGCGTCGCGCGTTCATCGAGCAGAACGCCTTGCGCGTCGCCAATCTGGACGTCTGAATTAATTAATATACAAGCGCGCATTGTAGAAAACAAAAGGAATTGCAAATATTTGTGCTGCATCGCAGCATCGCGGGCCTGCAAGCGCGCTTGTGCTTTTTGCCAGCACAGCGGTAACCTCAGCGCCCTTTTCCCGCGTCGCCTGTAATCTGCGACGACCTTCGTAGTTCCATCGGAGTGAAGATCATGAAGATCTCGAAATGGCTGCTCGCGGCGATATGTGCATCGGCGCTGCTGACTTCCGTCGGTGCCTTCGCGCAGATGGAGATACACTCATCAAACTCGGCCAAAAAGAACGACAAGGCGCCCGCCAAGCATGACAAAGGCGCAAACGAATATCCGAATGCTACCCGCGCCGAGCCCAAGCTCGACATGTCTCCCTCCGACCAGCGCGACCTCAACAAGGCGGCGGATCTTGTCAACGACAACAAGGCTGCCGAGGCGCAGCCGCTGATCGAGAAAGTTGCGTCCAACGATCGCGCCAGCAAGTACGCGCTGGCCTTCGCGCATCAATTGCAAGCACAGATCGACTGGGATCAGGACAAGGGCGAGCAGGCCATCGCCGAATACAAGAAGGCGATTGCATTCGACGCGCTGCCCAACGCCGCGCAGTTCCAGTTGGTGTATGCGCTGGCGCAGACCCAGTTGCAGACGGAAAAATATCAGGACGCCCTGACTACACTGGCCGAGTGGGAAAAGCTGACCGGCAAGCAGACCGCCGACGAACTGGCCTTGAAGGCAAACGCGTATTACCGCATCGATCAGTTCCAGCCGGCGGTCGACTCGATGAAAAAAGCGATGTCGATGACCGACAAGCCCAACGACAGCTGGACGCAGATCCTGATGGCGAGCTACTTCGGGCTCAACCAGTACGACCAGGCCGCACAGGTCGTGCAGGCACAGCTCGCCAAGGACCCGACCGACAAGAAGCTCGTCAATCAGTTGGCCACGATCTACATCCAGGGCGACAAGCCGCAGATGGCGCTCGACCTGATGGCCAAGGCCAAAAGCCAGGGTCTGGTCACCAGCAACGATGATTACCTGCAACTGGCGAAATTGTATGCAGCGGCCGACAAGCCCAAGGATGCCGCGGCGACGATGAAGGAAGGTTTCGCCAAGAACGCCATCACGCCGTCGTACGACGCCTACAAACTGCAGGGTGACGTGTGCACCCAAGCCGAGGACGATGCCTGCGCGATCGAAGGCTATTCCAAAGCGGCGCCAATGGCGAAGGACGGCAACGTCGACTACCAGCTTGGCTACCTGCTGTTCTATTCGAACAAATCCAAGGACGCGATCGATGCGATAAACAAGGCGATCTCGAAGGGAAGCTTGCGCCAGGAAGGCGAAGCCTACCTGCTGCGGGGCGATGCCGAAAACGACCTGGATCAAAAATCGGCGGCTGCTGCGGACTGGAGCAAGGCCGCGGGCTATCCCAGCACCAAGACCATGGCCGAGCAGCGAATCAAGGCGGCAAAGGGCGGCGTGAAGATTCAGCGCAGCAAGAAGAAATAACGTCAATCAGGGATCTGTTTGGCGCGCAAGCTCGGCAAAACACCGTGCCTTTGCGAGCCACACCCGGCGGCGAACGCTGCCGGCGCACGACATCTGAATCCATTCAACGCAAGAAAAGACAAACCATTTCCCCAACACGTATCGGCCGCACGTTGCAACCGCTTGTCGTAAGGGCATCCGGTGTTGTAACGTGGTTAGCTCTTACGCTCGCGTTTCCAGGTTGGTACTTGGGGTGGAAACGAAAGCGTAAAGAGCGGCCGCCCCGACACATTCTCGTTGGTCACACTGATGGCAGATAACTACCAATCTGGCGGCGATTCGTTCAGCTGGCGACGCGTAACAGCGCTCGCGGCGGCTTTCGCTTTGCATGCTTTCGCATTCGCCATGATGATGGCCCCGATCGCGCCGCCGCCGCCGAAGGACAAGACCATTGACAAGAAAGTCATGGTTGAGTTCATCGAGCCGCCACCGCCACCGCCACCGCCGCCACCACCGCCGCCGGAGCCGCCAAAGAAGCCGCCGCCGAAGATCATTGAAAAGGTGCAGCCGCCACCGAAAGCGCCACCGCCGCCGCCTGCACCGCCGATCGTGACGGAGGAAGCGACGCCGATGTCGACCCCGGCGCCGCCGCCAGCGCCGCCAGCGCCCCCGGCGCCGCCTGCGGATATCGCGCCGAGCGAGAACATCAGTTACCGTAAGATGCGGCCGCCGAAATATCCGCCTCAGGCGGCGCGGCAGCATCAGCAAGGCAAGGTGTTGCTGAAGGTCCTGGTCAACGCCGATGGCACGCCGGGAGCGATCACGATCGAGAAATCGAGCGGGTCGCACCTGCTGGATCAAGCCGCGATCGAAGCTGTAAAGTCCTGGATGTTCAATCCGGGATCAAAGGGTGGTAGACCCAGTTCCGGGTATGCCTTGGTTCCCATCGACTTCAATTTATCCGAATAGGGTTAGCGCCATGCAGCAAGATGCCTCTCAGACCCCCGCAGCGGCCCAGCCTGCTGTCGTTCCCATTCCTGGTGGCGGCGGCAATGCCGCGGCAATGAGCCAGATGGGTTTCCACGATCTAATCCAGAACTTTGATGCTCTGGGCTGGATCGTCTTCACCACGTTGTCGGTGATGTCGCTCGCCTCGATCTTCTTCATCGTTTCCAACTTCATGCGCAACGCAATGATCCGCTCGCGCATGGACAAGGTAATCCACACGTTCTGGGACACGCCTTCCGCACAGGATGCGGTGCGTTTTCTGGAAGAGCAGCCCAAGGGCGAGCCGTTCTCGAAGATCGCCCTCGACTGCGCCTCGGCGGCCGCGCATCACCAGCGCAATGAAGGCAGCCGCCTGGTCGAAGCCCTGAACCGCTCGGAGTTCATCGACCGCGCGCTGCGTCAGGCCGTCGCTCGCGAAAGCCTGCGTCTCGAAGGCGGCATGACCGTGCTCGCCACCGTCGGCTCGACCGCTCCGTTTGTCGGCCTGCTTGGTACGGTCTGGGGTATTTACCACGCGCTGATCAAGATCGCCGCGTCCGGCAACGCCTCGATGGAAGCGGTGGCCGGTCCGGTTGGCGAGGCGTTGATCATGACCGCGTTCGGCCTGTTCGTCGCGATTCCGGCAGTGCTGGCCTACAACTTCTATGTGCGCCAGAACCGCGTCATATACGCGCGCTTCGACGAATTCGCACACGACCTGCATGATTTCTTTGCAACCGGTTCACGCGTCGAAGCAGGCGTTGCGCCGGTCGCCGCGAGGAAGTAAGCCATGTCAATGAGCACAGGTGGTTCGGGTGGCGGCCCGATGGCCGAAATCAACGTCACGCCGATGGTCGACGTGATGCTGGTGCTGTTGATCATCTTCATGATCACCGCGCCATTGATGACGCACAAGATCCGCATTGACTTGCCGCAGGCGAATCCAAACGTCATCCAGGAAAACCCGCCCGAACCGATTGATCTTGCGATCAAGGAAAACGGCGAGCTGGCCTGGAACGACGAGATCGTCACGGATGCGATCCTGCAGGCTCAGTTGCGTGTTGCGGCCCAGAAGAGTCCGCAGCCCGAGCTGCAGATTCGCGCCGACAAGCTGACCCAGTGGCAGAAGATTGCAACGGTCATGGCCGAGGCAAAAAGTACCGGCATGGTCAAGATCGGCTTCATGACGACCGGGACCGGCGAGCAGTAGCACCCACCGCAACAACCGCTCGGAAAATTTACGGCGCTGCGCAAACGCGGCGCCGTTTTTCGTTTCAGACAACGTAAACGCCGAATTGCAAGAACAAACTCAAGCCGCGGCGAGAATCCTCAGATACTCGCGGACCGTTGGCGCCAGGCCGGCGTACAGCGCCTCGCCGATCAAGGCATGGCCGATCGATACTTCAGCCAGAAACGGAATCGCTCGTTTCAGCGCACCGAGATTTTGTTGATTGAGATCATGGCCTGCATTCACGCCGAGTCCGCAGGCGCGTGCGCGCTCGGCAGCGCGCACACATGTGTCGAGTGCCTGGGTGAAATCACCCACGGCAAAAGCCGTCGCGTACGGCTCGGTGTAGAGCTCGATGCGATCCGCGCCAATGTCCCAGGCGCATTCAAGATCGCTCGCATCTGCGTCGACAAACAGGCTGACCCGGCAGCCGAGCGTTTTGAGTTCGCGCACGATCGGCGCCAACCGAACCGCATCGCGGCCAAGATCGAATCCATGATCTGACGTCAATTGTCCGTCGCCATCGGGGACCAACGTGACTTGCGCCGGACGCGCTGCGCGCACCAATTCGATCAGGCCCGGATAGCGGCCCCGCGCGGGCGCGAAAGGGTTTCCTTCGATGTTGTATTCGGGAGACTTTGCGTTCGCCGACGAACGCGAGGAACTGTCGCTGCCATCCGCGGCCGCACGTTCCATGGAACGCAACATGTCTCCGATGCGCGCCACATCATCGACACGGATGTGGCGCTGGTCTGGTCGCGGATGCACGGTGATGCCGTGGCAACCCGCATCGACAGCGACGCGTGCGGCCAGCACCGGATCAGGCTGCGCGTGTCCGCGCGAGTTGCGCAGTACGGCGATCTTGTTGACGTTGACGCTGAGCGCGGTCATCGAGGTGGCGCCGACGGATGGGCAAGTATATCGGCCCCGCTGCAGTCGGCGACAACAAACGTCGGCTACGCGAGCGATCGATTATTTCCCGTGGCCACCGACGTAACGCGCGCGATCACTGGCGTTGCAGACCGCGCGCATACACCCCGCCTATTGGCAGGCCTCGACCGTCTGCTTCCAGGCGACCGGATCCCAATACGCGCCATGCGCCGGCTCGTTGCGCTTGTCCTCGTTGAGTCGCGCGGCTATCAGCGTCGTGGTATCGGGCGCCACATCGACCTCAAGGGTCTTGTAGCGGTCGCTTTGAAGGCCAGCGTTGCGCATGCGGTCGCTGAAGCTCAAATACCGGTTCTCGATGCGCTCGGCGACTTTGAGCGTATGCGGGCCGGCCGCGACGCGGTATGCCTTGCTTCCGCTCGGGCCCGGCGTCACCCCGTCGATGCTGATAATCGTGGCCGCGTGCAGTTGTTGCTGACGCGGGGCCACGTCGAAGTCGCTCACGCGGCCGCAACCGTGTGACTCCGCCGGCAGACGTGAGCCAGCGGCGACGTTGCCGTTCGAGGCGATTTGGATCCCGCGCGGTGCATTGCCCTCGCCCACCAGCAAGCGCATGGCCGGCACATACGTGCTCGACAGGAGACCGGAGACCGTCTGTGCGCGGCCATCCCGCTGCACCGCGAAGGTCAGTGTGCTGCCATCGGGCAGGCTGTCGATGCTGCGGCGCAGATCGGCCGCCGCATTGGCATTGTTGGCCAACCCGTTGCCATTCAACGCCACCACTACGTCGCCCGCGCGCAACCCGATATGTTCGGCGCGGCTACCCGGCGTGACACCCAGCACATGCACGCCATCGCGATCATGTTGTGCGCTGTCAACCAGCAAGCCCAGATCACTGACTCGCTGCGCTGGCGTATCGACGGCAAGCGCGATTTGCTGTGGCGACTGATTGCCAAACGCGCCGTTCTCGATCAACCCGGCCATCACCACGCGCAGCTCGTCGCGTAAACGCTGCTCCACGTTGGCGCTGGAGGCGGCGCCGTGATCAGGCACTTGTGCTACGGCGTCGGCACGTCCGACGCCGGCGCAGGCGAGGCCGAACACGATGGCGCAGGCGAGTTGCGTGCGCGATGCGAAAGATCGTTGTTTGCTGGGCTTGTTCATTTCGTACACCTCGGTTAAATCAGATGCGTGTCAGCAGCCGCACATTGTGCGAGCCGGTTTCCCGCCATTGCTCGATCAAGTCGCGCAAGGCTTCGTTGCGTTGTTGCCACAGTGAGGCCAGTTCATTCGCTGCCGCGCCGTGGTCATAGGCCGACTGCAACGCGACATCGATGGTGCGCAGACGGGTCGTGACGGCGGCACCGGAGGCGGGCATTTGCGCCAATTGGTGCCACTGATGTTCAAGCGCTTGCGATTCACGCTGACGCGCGATCATGTCTGCGTGTGCCGGTGGCCCCGAACCCGGCGACAACGCGATGGCCGCAACCACCGCCGCCGCAGCGGCCACCAAGCCACCCGAGTACCAACGTCGCGCATGGACGCGCGCACGATGTGCCGTTTCAATGCGCGGCCACAGCGCCGCGCTGGGCGCAAACTCCGGCAAGCGCCGCAGGTCGACGCTGCGTGGCGGGGTCGGGAAAATATCGTCAACCACGATGAGACACCTCCATTGCAGCGCCCCGTTGAGCGACCTCGCTCAACCGCTTGAGTGCACGCGCAAGCACCGATTTCGACCAGCTCTCGCTCTGCCCGAACAAATCCGCCAGCTCCTTGTGCGTGTACCCTTCGACGTCGTGCATGATCACCACTGCGCGCGCGCGCGCCGGTAAATCCATCAGCAGCGACCACGCATCGGTCTGCGTTTGCGCATCCATCGCCAGCGTGGGCATGGAATCAAGCAGGGTGTCCGCATCGTCCACGCCAAAACGCGTGCGTGCGCGCACCACATCAATCGTCGCGTTCGCGCTCAGCCGTTTCAGCCACGCGCCAAAAGGCGCATCGCCGCGGAAACTGCGCAGGTTGCCGATCATTTTGAGAAATACCTCCTGCACGATGTCTTCCGCTGCCGCCGGCTCGCCGAGCACACGCAGGGCGAGGTTGTAACAAGCACTGCCGTAGAGTTCGTAGATCGTCGCAAACGCTGACATGTCGCCGCGCCGCGCGCGTTCCAGCGTCATCGCGTCCAGCGTCTGGCCGAATCCGGAATTCACGCGTGCGGTTTGTCCATCGGCCATGTCATCGATAGAGACGGCGCCAAGCGTGCCAGCGTCGCGTCCAGATCATCATCGCGGCGAAAGGCTGAACGTGCGCACGCTTCGCGGCGTCCCGCGCCACGCCAATGCGCCGATCAGCCCCGGTCCCGGTTCAAGCGCACGCACGCACCATTGCGCGACATCTCCCGCCTCCGGCGCGATGTAGATCATGCCAGCGGCGCGCCCCTCGGCATCGAGCGCGAACTGGACCCGATGCAGACCAAAAGCGAGCCCTTGGCCGAACGCCTTCAATACCGCTTCCTTGTGTGTCCACAGGTGCAGGAATGCCGGCACTTTTATCGCAGGCGGCAGTGCGCAGATCGCCGCCGCTTCGCCGCTACTGAAAAACCGTTGCGCGATGCCATCACACGAAACACGTCTGCCGCTGCGCTCCAGATCGACGCCAAGCGCCTGAGCACATGCGAATGCAATCAACACGTGCGGGCCGGCATGACTGAGATTGAAATGCAGATCGGGCAACGCCGGCGCGAACGGTTTGCCGTGTGCGCCGCGTTCGATCCGCGGCGCTTGCGCGCAGTTGGCATAGGTGCAAAGAAGGTGCGCCAACGCAGCCTGAGCCGCCACCCCGATCTGGCCCGGGCTGAGCGCCGCGTCGAGGTCGAGCGACCAGACATGGATCTCATCCAGTCCTAGTAGCGGCGCACTCGCGCGGGGTTCGAAGTCAGATGGCATCGAGAGCATTCATGATGACCTGCATGCTTGGCTGTCCGCCCTGGCGACACGGACGCGATGCCACCGCAGGCAAAGGAATCGTCGGCATACCTCTGCGATCGCGCAACGCAATCGCAGTTCACGCGTAGCCGATCACTTGATCAGGCGCTCGTCGACCAGATTCTGCACCACCGCAGGATCAGCCAGCGTCGAAGTATCACCGAGCGCGTCGGTCTGGTTCTCGGCGATCTTGCGCAGGATGCGGCGCATGATCTTGCCCGAGCGCGTCTTCGGCAGCGCGGGTGCGAATTGCAGGTAATCGGGCGTCGCGATCGGGCCGATTTCCTTGCGCACCTGTGCAATCAGCTCCCTGCGCATTTCATCGCTCGGCACTTCGCCCGCTTTCAAGGTGACATAGGCGTAGATGCCCTGACCCTTGATGTCGTGCGGGCAACCCACGACGGCAGCTTCGGCGACTTTCGGGTCGGCCACCAGCGCGCTCTCGATTTCGGCGGTGCCGAGGCGGTGCCCGGACACGTTGATCACATCGTCCACGCGTCCTGTTATCCAGTAATAGCCATCCTCGTCGCGGCGCGCGCCGTCGCCAGTGAAATACATGCCCGGATAAGCCTTGAAATAAGTGTCGATGAAGCGCTGGTGGTCGCGATAAATCGTGCGGCTCTGGCCGGGCCACGAATCGGTGATGACCAGATTGCCTTCGCAGGCGCCATCCTGCACGGCGCCGTTCGTATCGACGATGGCCGGCTTGACGCCGAAGAACGGCAGCGTCGCTGAACCGGGCTTCTGGTCGATCGCACCGGGCAACGGTGAAATCAGGATGCCGCCGGTTTCCGTCTGCCACCAGGTATCGACGATGGGGCAACGCTCGTCACCCACGACGCGCCAGTACCATTCCCACGCCTCCGGGTTGATTGGTTCGCCTACCGAGCCGAGCAAACGCAGCGACGCGCGTGAAGTGCCTTTTACCGGTGCTTCGCCTTCGCGCATCAATGCGCGGATCGCGGTCGGCGCGGTGTAGAACAGGCTGACCTTGTGCTTGTCGATGACCTGCCAGCAGCGCGACGAATCCGGATAAGTGGGCACCCCCTCAAACAGCAGCGTGGTCGCGCCATTGGCGAGTGGCCCATACAGCGCATAGCTGTGACCGGTGACCCAGCCGATGTCGGCGGTGCACCAGTAGACGTCGTCCTCGCGCAGGTCGAACACGCATTCGTGGGTATATCCGGTGAAGACAAGATAGCCACCGGTCGTGTGCACCACGCCTTTGGGTTGGCCGGTAGAGCCTGAGGTGTAGAGCACGAACAGCGGGTCTTCGGCATTCATCGTGATCGGCGCATGCTCGCTCGACTGGCCGTCCATCAGCGCATGCCACCAGCGATCACGTGGAGCCTGCATTGCCACCGCGCCGCCGGTGCGCCGCACGACCAGCACAGTCTCGACGCTGTTCGTGCCGGGTCGCTGCAGGGCCTCGTCGACATTGACCTTGAGCGCAATCTTCTTGCCCGCGCGCAAACCTTCGTCGGCGGTGATGACCAGCTTGCAGCTGCAGTCGGCGATGCGGCCGGCGAGCGAATCGGGCGAGAAGCCGCCGAACACGACGGTGTGGATCGCGCCGATGCGCGCGCACGCGAGCATCGCGACGGCCGCTTCGGGAATCATCGGCAGATAGATTGCAACGCGGTCGCCTTTGGTGATGCCAAGATGGGTCAGCAGGTTGGCGGCCTTGCACACCTCGGCGTGCAGTTCGCGGTAACTGATCCGTTTCGATTCGGCCGGATCATCGCCTTCCCAAATGATCGCGGTCTTGTCGCCGCGCGTGGCGAGGTGCCGATCCAGGCAGTTCGCGGCAACATTGAGTGCACCATCGGCGTACCAGTGGATGTGCAAATCGGCAGCATCAAAGGACGTGTCCTTGACCTGCGTGTAGGGCGTGATCCAGTCGAGGCGCTCACCAATGCGTCCCCAGAACGCGGCCGGATCGCGCAACGATTGCGCGTAGTCGCGCTCGTAGGCGGCCTTGTCGATGCGCGCGCTGGCGGCGAATGCGGGACGAACAGGGTGCACGGTCGACATGAAACCTCCTCGAGCGCAACGCGACCTCAACAATCCCAGTTTGCCACGCATGCGCGCCGCGGTCTTCGTCAGCAAATCTCTGTTTTGCGCAAAAAAAAGGGCCGGATTGAATCCGGCCCCTTGGGTATCGCAATTCCAGCGCTAGCGGGCGACGCGCCGGAACAAACCGATGATGACGAGCAGGATGATCGCGCCGATCAGCGCGAACACGATCGAATTGAGCATCGGACTGCCCAAGTTGATGCCCAGCGTGGGCAGCAACCAGCCAGCGAGAAACGCGCCGACAATGCCGACCACAATATTGCCAACCAGGCCAAACCCATATCCCCGCACAATCAAGCCCGCCAACCAACCGGCGATAGCCCCGATAACCAACCAGATAATAATTGCAGTTGCGTCCACGGATGCCTCCCATCATGACGTCGCGCGCTGCGACCGCTCAATTGTGCCGCAGTCGCCGCTGCTGCGCATGCCGCGCTGCGGCGAGCGTCGGTTTCGGTTCAGGTGCGCTGACGCGTCCTCCGCTTCAACGAGGGTGTTCGGGCGCACTCGTCGGCGCCGTGGCAGGCGCAGCCGACCCTCGCGCAGGCCGCGCACGCAAGGCGATCAGATCTTCCACGGATGCCATCGACGTGTCTGGACGCGCGTTGGCCGACACACGCGCCGCCGCCAATGAAAAAATGAAACCGAACAGTCCGACGATGGCCAGCAGCAGTCCAAGCCCGAGCAAACCGGGCGAGCGGGTGACGAATGCAAGCGCTAAGCCGCTCATCATCGCAATCAGCAGGACAAGCCGGGTCATGGCGCACCGTGCGCGACAAGTCGAAGGAACAGCACGCTAGCAGAAACGGATGCGGCTGCGAATATCCGGCGTCAGTGCATCGCCCAGGCCGGCTTTTACGTGCTCGATTATCCGATGTTCCTTCACGAGCACGGCCACGCAGGCAACCCGATTGGCGCCCTCGTCCGATTGCCGGAAACGGAATTCTCCTCCGCCGATCAATGGTTTACAGCGGACAGGTATAAACGCGAAGTGGGCGCGACTGATTCAGCGGTCGGGCGCTGGATGCGCAGCCAACCGGCATCGGAAAAAGCGGGAGAGGAAGCACCTTCGGGCGGGGTATCGCCGTCGAGTCGCCATTCCGATGCCGGTGTTGCGGAAGGGTCGGCCCTGCTATTGCAGATCCGAACCCGCGGCTGGCCATGATTTCGTTGCAAGTACCGGGCCGCCGCACAAAGCATACGCGTGGGTACGTTGCAAAAGACGCGTCCGCCGTTCGTTTCGTCGCACAAAAGTCACGGTTCGGGGCTTTTGCGCCGGATAGACCCGGAAAACCGTGCTTTCGGGCTGCGGAATCGGCGGCCGGGGTTCGATGTTCCTTTTCGACACCGGGCGTCAGGTACGGATGAGTAGCGGGGCCACTTGAGGTACCATCCCCGCTGGGGCCGAGCCGGGAAGGAGCTTCGTGTGGCGCCTGTCAAGACGGAATTGACCGAGATCGCAAAGGTGGCGGGCAGCGCGCGAGGGGCATTGCTGCCGCGGCAGCTTTCTGACATTGAACTAGATCTCTTCGCGCGCGTCGGCATTCGCCGCGAGATTCCTCGTGGCGAAATGATTTTTCAGCGCGGCGAATTGGGCCGCAGCATGTTCATTGTCGAAAGCGGGCAGATCCAGCTCGAATTCGGCGATGGCATGCCGGACAAGCTGATCGGTCCGCGCGAATTTTTTGGCGAATTGGTGCTGTTTATCGGCAGTCATACGCGCGTGGCAAATGCGCTGGCGACCATGCCGACGGCATTGCGCATCGTCGACCACGACACCTTCGACGACCTGGTCGCGAGCGAACCACGCCTGCTCGCGCAATTCATGCGCCGCTCCTTTTCCTATCTCGTCAGCAGCGAGCAACAGTTGATCCAGAACCTCAAGCGGCGCAATGAGGATTTGATGGTCACCCTCGATTCTCTGCGCCAGACGCGTACGCAATTGTCTACCGCTCAGCATCTCGTGCAGACCGACGAATTGACCGGGCTGTGCAATCGCCGCGGCCTCTACATGTTTCTCGAACGACTCGCCGAATATCGCCTGCCCGGCACCATGCTCGGCTTGCTGTTGATCGATCTGGACCGTTTCAAGCAAATCAACGACCGCTGCGGCCATCTCGTCGGCGACCAGGTACTGCGCGCAATTGCCGAGGAAGTGCAGGACGCGGCAGCCTCCACCGATCTTCCATGCCGCCTCGGCGGCGATGAATTTGCGCTGCTGACCCAGGTCACCGGTGAGGAAGAGCTGTGCGCGCGCGCAACGCAGATTGCCGCCGCCGTGCGCGCGCTGCGTTTTCCCGGCTGCAAGGACAATCCGTCGGTAACAGTCAGCATTGGCGGCAGCCTGTGCGCGGACGACGTCGACTGGGCCATCTGGTACAGCGACGCGGATACCGCGCTTTACGAAGCCAAGGGCAAGGGCGGTGATGGATACCAGATCGCGCTGCCGACGGTGCCATCAATGCAACCGTTGAGCAGCACAAGTTGAAGTAATGGTCGCGCGGTGCATCCGTTGCGCGGCCGGCGTCACCGATGTCGAATTTGGGTCGGCGTAGTCATCCAGCAGGGCCATGAACGCACTCGCACAACCTGTCACGTCCGAACCGCAGCCGGTCAGCATTCCGCTGCTGCGTACGCTCGTGTTGTGCGATCTGGTCGATTCAACCGCGCTGGTCGAGCGTCTTGGCGATCAACGCGCGGCTGAACTGTTTCGCAAACACGACCGTCTCGCGCGCACGCTGCTGCAGGCGCGCGGCGGCCGCGAGATCGACAAGACCGACGGTTTTCTTTTCATGTTCGATCGTCCGATCCAGGCGGTCGCGTTTGCACTCGATTACCAGCGCGCATTGAAGCAACTGGGCGCAGACGAAAAAGCCGCGCTTGCCGCGCGCGTCGGCATCCATGTTGGCGATGTGCTCACCTGGGACAACTCCGCCGCCGACATTGCCTTGGGCGCCAAGCAGGTCGAAGTCGAGGGTCTGGTCAAGCCGGTCACCTCGCGTCTGATGCAGTTGGCGTTGCCCAACCAGGTACTTTTATCCGGCGTCGCCTATTCGCTGGCGCATCGCGCGCAGGGCGAACTGGGCAATCAGCTCACCCACGTGCGCTGGCGCACGCATGGGCGCTACCGTTTCAAGGGCATTCCCGATCCGGTGCCGGTGTTCGAAGTGGGCGACGAAGGTCTGGCGCCGCTGAAAGCGCCGCCATGGTCGGGCAAGGCACATCGCGAAGTGCCGTTCTGGCGCCGTCCGGCGACGATGGGCATCGAAATCGCGCTGCTGTTGCTGCTGCTCGCGGTGCCAGTCTGGTATCTACTCAAACCCGCGCCCGCGATCGCTTTTGCGAACCGCGACTGGGTTGTCGTCGGCAATCTGAAAAACCTGACCGGTGATGCGGCCTTCGACGAATCGATTGACACCGCCTTCCGCATTGGCCTCGAGCAATCACGCTACGTCAACGTGATGTCCGATCTGAAAACGCGCGAGACGATCACGCTGATGCAGCGCGATCCGGACAAGACGACGATCGACCGCACGGTCGGTTCCGAAGTCGCGCTGCGCGATGGCGCACGCGCGCTGATCCTGCCGACCGTGGCCGAAATCGGCGGCCGCGTACGCGTGACCGCAGAAGTGATCGACCCGAACACCCAGACCACGGTGTATTCGGAATCGGCCGATGGCGTCGGTGCGAACTCGGTGCTGCCCTCGCTGGACAAGGTCAACCAGAAGCTGCGCGAGCGCCTTGGCGAGGCGTTGGCGACGGTGTCGAATGAGTCCAAGCCGCTGGAGAAGGTGGCGACGAAGAATCTGGATGCGTTGCGCGCGTATTCGCTCGGTGTCACCGCGGACACCAAGGGTGATTTCAAGCAGGCCATCGCGCTGTTCCGCCAAGCGGTCCAGCTCGATCCGGAATTCGCGCTTGCACGGATAAGCTTGGGCAGCGCATTGGCCGTCACGAGTGCAGGCGACGAAACGGCAGCGATCGCGGAGTTTCGCAAGGCGGCCGGTCAAGGTGATCGGTTGTCCGCGCGCGATGCACTGTATGCCCAGGCGTGGCTTGCGAATTTCGAGAACCCGCGCGTCGCGCTGGAGAAGTGGCAGTTGCTCAGCAAGCTGTATCCGGATTTCACCCTGGCCAGCGGAGCATTGGGATTTTTTTCATACCACGCGGCGAACCGGTTCGATGCAGCGATAACCGCGACCGAACTCAATGCGGTATCGACCAATCCACATCGCGCGATAGGCGACTACCTCCTCGCGACCCTGTATCTCGGCGAAGAGCGCTATGCCGACGCGCAGCGCCGTTTTGAATCAGCGACTGCGAATGGATTCTCAACCCAGGACATTTATCACGCGTATCTGTATGCAGCCCAGCGCCAGTTCGACCGCGCCGACAAGATACTTGCGGTCGGCAAGGCCACCGGCATCGCTTCTGATGACGCGCAAAGCGGGTATCCGCGCATCACTCTCGCCCTTGATCGCGGCAATTGGGAGGGTGCGCGTTCGGCGGTCGCTGGCGCGCAAAACGCGACCGGAACGATGAAAGGCACTCTGCATGCGGAGTTCACGCTGGTCGGCCTTGCCCTGCGCGCACTGACCGAGCCGGACGATACCCTCAAGCCCGCACTGGTGAGCTATCTGCACACCGTGCAAGCCGCAAAAGCGAGCGGCACGGAAGACGCCCAGTTCGATCTGATGTTCGCGGCCTACCTGGCATCACGAGCGGACCAGACCGATCTGGCGAAAGCCGCACTTGCCCACGTGACCCCACTCAGCCGCAGTGGCGATTACCCGTATCTGACCAGTCTGCTGACCGTCGTCGAAGCAGAACTCGCGCGCGCGAATGGCCAACCGCAGCAGGCGATTGCGCTGCTGAAGCCGCACATTGATGGCAGCGAATACTATTTCAGCCATCGCGTGTTGATGGATGCGTATGCGGCACAGAGTGCCTACGCGAATGCGCTGGCCGAGGCGCAATGGCTCGCAAAGCATCGCGGCCGCGCGTATGCCGAACAGTTCGGCCAAGTCGGCCTGCAACCGTTCAACGTCGCGCTATCGGATCTGGCGTTGCTCGATGCCGCAGAATTTTCAGTGAAGTTGAAAAAGCCGGATGCCGCGCGTGCAGCGCTCGGCGACCTGCGCAAGGCGTGGCCTAAGGCAGATCAACTGCCGTTCCTGCAGCAACGCTTGCGCGCGTTGGATACATCGCTAGCAACGAAGCCTGCCGCTATTTGAAGCCAATCTGCGGCGGCGTCATCATCATCGCACTGCCGATCGCGGCATCGGCGCAGTTCTCCAGCAGATCCTCATAGTGATCCTTCGGCGCGAGTTCCTGGGTGCACAGGCACGCCGCCGGCAGCATGACAATCGTTTCCGCATCGACGCCAAGGGCGCGCAGCGCACGCGCTGGCGTGGTCTCGAAGAGTTCACGGAATTTGTCGTCGCGCGCAAGCTTCTCCAGCAATGCGCGCCCCTGGTCCTGAGTCAGATTGGTATCCGCCACGAAATTCCCCTGTTGGTTGTTGGCCGGCGAAGTCTAGCCCCAGTCCGGCGCCTGAGGTATCCCACTTCTACCGACGCCTCTCGCCAGCAGAGCATCGCCGCTGCGGCCGCCCCCACTGGCCCACCACCCGCACCCGTGTTCCATTGCTTGGTGGGAGCGCCAGAAGGCGCGATGCTTGTCGCAATTCGCTCCAAAACATCGCGGCTGCCGCCGCTCCCACAGGCCCAATTGCACCCGGGTTGACAACGCGCCTGCGCCGGCGTCCCAATCCCGCTCGGTCCGCTTGCGGGTTCGCAACGACAGCGGCGTCGACCAATCCGTCCGTCCATTCGCCTTGCGAGCACCCATGCGCCTGCGTCGCTGCCAGACCGTGCTGATCGAACCGCGCGAACACAAGCAAATCGATCTGGAACTGCTGCTCGGTGCCACGCCACGGCTGGCCTCGACCCTCGCCTGGTTCGCGCTGGCGCCACATCTGGACCAGGAAGTGCCGCTGAATGCGGCGGAAGTCGCCGTGCTCGGCGCCGTCTCGCCGACCGATTGGGCCGATTCCAATGAGCTTGCGCGCGCGCATGCTCCCGGCACCCTCGACAGTCTGATCGCCAAGGGTTTGCTGGTCGCCGACGATGCCAGCGCCAGCGCAGCCTCCGACAAGGCCGCACGTGCGCAACACTGGCGCCCGTTGTCGGCAGTCGCGCACCGCCATTCGCGCTGGCGCGGCGTCGATACCGAGATCGAAGCCGAACGTTTCGCCGAAATCAGCGGCGGTGCGGTGCTCGATCATCTGGGTCCTCCGCCACCGCCCGTGATCGCCTGCGTTGCCGCCGAACGGCAGATTGCGTTGTCGCGCGGTGAACCCTCCGCGCTGGATGCCCTGCTCGACCGCCGCGTGACCTGCCGCAATTTCGATACCACGCGCGCGCTGTCACTGGCCGAGGTCGGCGCGGTGCTGTATCGCGCGTTTGGTGCGCGTACGCAGGTGGATGTCACCGGCGTCGCGGTGCTGAAAAAAGGCGTGCCGTCCGCCGGCGGCCTGCATCCGACCGAGGCGTATCTGCTGGTGCAGCGCGTCGAAGGGCTCGCAGCGGGTCTGTATCACTATCATCCCGTCGCGCACGCACTGGAACCGCTGCGCGAACTGGCGCCCGCCGAGGCCGCCGATCACGCGCGCCGCTTCGTCGCCGGCCAACCCTACTTCACCCACGCGCCGCTGCTGCTGGTCATGGCGAGCCGCTTCGAGCGCAATTTCTGGAAATATCGCAACCACGCCAAGGCATACCGCGCGACGATTCTCGATGCCGGCCATCTGTCGCAGACACTGTATCTGGCCGCGACAGAACTTGGCTTAGCCGCGTTCATCACCGCCGCGATCAACGAAGGCGACATCGAGGACGCCTTCGGCCTCGACCCGATGCAGCAGGGCGTAATGTCGGTCAGCGGTTTCGGCCATCGGGGGGACACGCGCAACGAAATCGAATTCGACCCGCTCAACGCGGTGTGGCCGGCGTGACGCCCACGCCACCCGTGCGTACTGCCATGGAAGTTTCGCGATCGCGTGCTCACACGGCGTTGCGCATGCGTGGGTAAGATGGTTGTCTCTTGAACGACGCGTAGTCACGCGCCGCTGCATCGCCCGAGGACGCTGTCATGCGTAACACGAACGCGCTGTTTGCCGCCTGCATCTCCGTTCTCATTCCAGCCGCGCATGCTCTGGCTGCCGATTGGCCGCAGTTCGGCTACGACGCGACGCACAGCGGCAACAATCCGGCGGAAACCGTGCTCACGGCGACGACCGTCAAACAGCTCGTGTCCCTGTTTCCAGGCGGCGCGACTTTGCCCGCGAAGATCGACAGCGCACCGGTCTACCAGAGCAACGTCGTCACCTCGACAGGCACGCAGGACCTGCTGTTCGCACTGACCAGCAGCGGCAGTACAGCCACCCTGCTCGCGATCGATGCAGCAAGCGGAGCCACCGTCTGGTCGAAGCAGACCAGCGGCAAGCAGCCAACCACGTCGTCGCCGGCGATCGATCCGAATCAGCAGTTCGTCTACAGCTACGGCGTCGATGGCATGGCGCACAAGTATGCGATAGGCAGCGGCAACGAAGTCGTGACCGGCGGATGGCCCGAAGTCATCAGCCTGAAGACCGACGTCGAAAAAGTCGCGAGCGGATTGACGATTGCCAGTTCAGGCGGCACGAATTTTCTGGTTGTCGTGACGGACGGCTACATCGGCGACGGCGGCAACTATCAGGGTCACCTTGTCTCGATGCGGCTGGCGACCGGCGCGCAGACTGTTTTCAATGTGATGTGCAGCGACCGCAGCATTCACTTCAGCTCGGGCGCGAATGATTGTGCTGGCGTCCAAAGTGGAATCTGGGGTCGCGGCGGAGCAACCTTCGATACGGCGACGGATCGCGTCTACATCGCTACCGGCAATGGCCAGTTCAACGCGAACTCCGGCGGCTCCAACTGGGGCGACAGCGTGCTCGCGCTCGCCCCAGACGGCAGTGGCCGCGGCGGCGGCCAGCCGCGTGACAGCTACACCCCGGCCAACTATCAGAACCTGCAGGATACCGATACTGATCTTGGTTCGATATCGATGGCGGTGTTGCCTGTTCCTGCGGGCAGCGCAGTGGCCCATCTTGGCATGCAGGTCGGCAAGGACGCCAAGCTGCGTTTGATTGATCTGGACGACATGAGTCAGCAAAGCATCTTCGTGGACGGTTTCGACGGTCCATCGGTCGCGGCGCGTGGCGCCCCTGGCGGCGTCGGCGGCGAAGTGCAATTGATGAATGTTCCACAAGGGGGCGACGGCATGCGCGAACAGCCGGCCGTATGGGTCAATCCTTTGGATAACTCGATCTGGTTGTTCGTCGCCAACCACAGCGGCATTTCAGGTTTGCAACTCGGACTCGATGGCAACCATCGACCACTATTGACTTCACGCTGGACGAAGTTGGCTTCATCGACCTCGCCCATTATCGCGAACGGCATGCTGTACAACGCCGGCGCGTGTACCGGTGGCGGCACCTGCATCAGCGCGCGCAATCCGCTGACCGGCAGCGTGTTGTGGAGTTCGCCGACCATCGGCGCCGTCCACTGGCAGAGCCCGATCCTGGTCAATGGCGCGCTCTACATCACCGACAACAATGCCAAGTTGTGGAAGTTTGGATTGAACTGAACGTCCTTTGCACAACGCGCCCTTCTGGGGCTGCCGCGTTTGCCATCAAGCGCGTTTGCGCTTGAGCCGGATCAGCGCGGAGATGTCTTCGTCCCCATGGCCCTGCGCGAGCAGCACCGCGTAATCGGCCAGCGATTTTTCGATCACCGAGCGATCGGTGCCCGCATTGCGCGCCAGTTCGCGCACGATCTTCAAATCCTTGTGCAGCAGGGCGAGCTTGAAGCCGACGCTGAATTCGTCCCGCAACATCGTTGCGCCGCGCTTGTCGAGAAACCAGTTGCCGGCGGCGCCAGCTTGCAGGGTTGGCAGCAGGCGTTCCGGGTCGAGACCCAGCTGTTCCGATAGCGCGAGACCTTCGCATACCGCCTGGGCAATGCCGGCGACCAGCACCTGATTGACTGCCTTGGTGTTCTGTCCCGCGCCGACCTCACCCATGTGGCTGACGCGCAGCGCGTAGCAATCGAGCGCGGGGCGCGCGCGCATCAACGCATCGCTGTCGCCGCCGACCATGACCGAAAGCTTGCCGTTGTTGGCACCCTCGACGCCGCCGGAGACCGGTGCGTCGAGAAACTCGCAACCTTTCGCAGCAAGGATCGCCTGCGCCGAACGCGCGGTTACCGATGACACTGTCGAATGATCGACGACGATGGTGCCGGGGTGGGCGTGCGCCGCGATTTCCTGTACCAGATCAAGCACGTCGGCATCGGCCGGCACGCACAATGCAATCAGGCTGCACAGCGGCGCGAGCTCGCCGATGCTGGCCGGCGCGGCAACGCTCAGCGCCTGCGCGGTCGCGATGGCCTTGTCGTGGCTGCGGTTCCAGACCGCGCACAGCAATCCGGCACGGGCCAGATGGGCGGCCATCGGCTGGCCCATCGCACCGAGTCCGACAAAGCCGACTTTCAGATCTTTCATGAACATTCACTCGTTGGTGAGATGGCGAATTTGCGTTGTTCTGGGCAGGAGCGGCGACAGCCGCGACGTTCATGGCCATTTCCACAGAAGCATCGAGGCTATCGCCGTTCCTACAGATGCGCGGGAATTTCTCAGGGGGTTTCGGCGAGATAGGTGTACCCGGTCAGGCCTTTTTCCAGCGCGGCTTCGAGCGTTTTCGCCTCATCCGCCGACACGCCCGCCGCGGCAATCTTTTCGCGATAGGCCGCACGCAAAGTGTCCAGATCGTAGCCGACATAATCAAGCATCAAATCGGTGGTATCGCCGCGGCGCAAAGCGGTGAATTCATACCCGCTGTCAGTCAGCTTCACGTTGACCGCATCGGTGTCGCCAAACAGGTTGTGGATATCGCCGAGCGTTTCCTGATACGCGCCGACCATGAAAATGCCCAGACGGTACGGCTCGCCCTCGCGCAGCGCGTGCAGCGGCAAGCTCACATCGACGCCGTCGGCGTCAACGTAGTGATCGATGCGGCCGTCCGAATCGCAGGTGAGGTCGGCGATCACGCCGCGTCGCTCCGGCGCGCGATCAAGGTGGGCGATCGGCACAATTGGAAACACCTGATCGATCGCCCAGATGTCGGGCACCGATTCGAACACCGAGAAATTGACGAAGTACTTGTCGACCAGGCTCGCGTTGAGTTCATCGAGCACCTGGCGATGTGTGCGCTCGTCGGGTTTCAAGCGCAAACGCACCGCATTGACGATCGCGTAGTACAGGTCGTCAAGCTGCGCGCGATCGGCCAGCGAAAATTGGCCCAGCGCAAACAGCGAATAGCCCTCGGCCAACTGGTATTGCGCTTCGTGATAGAGCTCGGTCGGCGGTCGCGCGTCGATCTGCGCATGCGTCTCGCGCAGACGACGCAGTACGGCCGGTTCATCGCTGCGCGGTGGCGGCACCGCGCCACGCGGCGCTTGCTCGATTTCGCTGACGTTGACCACCAGCACCGCGTGATGCGCGGTCAACGCGCGACCCGATTCAGTCAGCACATGCGGCGCTTTCAATCCGTTCGCCGCGCAGGCTTCGCCCAGTGCGCCCACGACCGCCGAGGCGTATTCGTCGAGACCGTAGTTGATTGAACAATCCGAACGCGAGCGCGTGCCTTCGTAATCGACGCCGAGTCCACCGCCCACATCCATATGCGTGATCGACAAACCCAGGTGCGACAGTTCGACGAAGTAACGCACCGCCTCGCGCATGCCGTTGGCGATGTCGCGCACGTTGGACATCTGCGAGCCCATGTGGAAATGCAGGAGTTTCAGCGTGTGCGACAACGTCGCGGCGTTCAACTCATCGAGCAGGGTCAGCAATTGCCGTGGCGTAAGTCCGAATTTTGCCTTGTCGCCACCGGTGTTCTGCCACTTGCCCGCGCCGAGGCTTTTCAGACGCATGCGCACGCCAAGCAGCGGCTCGACCCCGAGGGCGCGTGATTCCTCGATCACGTAGCGCAGTTCCGACGGTTTCTCGATCACGATGAAAATCTCGAGACCAAGCTTGCGCCCGATCAGCGCCAGGCGGATGTATTCGCGATCCTTGTAGCCGTTGCAGATCACGGTGCTGCCCGCCCGTGCCAGCGCAAGCACCGCCATCAATTCCGGTTTTGAACCCGCTTCCAGGCCGAAGCCCGGCGCTGCATCAGCGGCGAGTTCGCCGGCGACATTTTTCTGCTGGTTGACCTTGATCGGATAGATCAGCGTGTAGCCGCCGCCATAATTGCATTCGGCCATCGCTGTGGCGAACGCGCGTTGCAGGCGCGCGCGACGATCGTTGAGGATGTCGGCGAAGCGCACCAGCAGCGGCAGGCGCAAACCCTGCGCACGCGCCGCTTCGACAATGGCAGGCAACGACACGCTCTGACCCGTCGAGCCACGCGGACGCACGTGCAAGTTCCCGTCGTCGCCGACGTCGAAATAGCCCTCGCTCCAATGCGGAACGGCCCACGCATGCCGCGCCGCGTCGACGCTCCAGTGCTGCTCAGTCACCTCGGTTCCTCGATCGGATCTGAACGGCATAGTGTAACGACCTGCTGCATTGGACGTATGCCGGACGGGGGCCGCTACAATTGATCTGTTGGGCGACCGCGCCGAACCCGAATCTTCTTTCCGACTTTCCGCAGGAAGCACACGATGTCAACGCCCAATCAGTCCGCCAACGCCACGACCTGGTTCACCGAGCAGCATGCGCGGTCCGGCTCGTCCTTCGGACTGCGCATCAAGGAAAAACTTCACGCCGAACAGACGCCGTTCCAGTCGATCGAGATTTTCGACACCACCGACTGGGGCGCGTTGATGGTGATTGATGGCTGCACCATGGTGTCCACGCGCGACAATTTCCTTTATCACGAAATGATGTCGCACCCGGCGCTGTTCACGCATGCGCGCGCCAAGCGCGTCGTCATCATTGGCGGCGGCGATTGCGGAACGCTGCGAGAGGTCCTCAAGCACGAGGAGGTCGAACACGCGGTCCAGGTCGAGATAGACGAACGGGTGACGCGTCTGGCGGAGAAATATTTTCCGGAGTTATGCGCGTCGAACAACGATCCGCGCGCGGAGTTGCTGTTTATCGACGGCATCCAGTACATGGCCGAGGCCGAGCCCGAGTCGATCGACCTGATCATTGTCGATTCGACCGATCCGGTTGGTCCGGCCGAAGGTCTTTTCGGTGCCGCGTTCTATGCGACATGCCACAAAGCGCTGCGTCCAACCGGCATCCTCGTGCAGCAGAGCGAATCGCCGCTGGTGCATCTTGACCTCATCAAGGCGATGCGTGCGGCCATGCGTTTCGCTGATTTCACCGCGGTCAAGACGCTGACCTTTCCACAGCCGATCTACCCAAGCGGTTGGTGGAGCTGCACGATGGCGCGCAAGGGCGCCGATCTTTCCGGATTCCGCGAGCGCGGCGCGGCGACCAAGCAGTTCGAGACGCGCTATTACAACGTCGACATGCACAAGGCTGCACTGGCCTCGCCGGAATTCATGCGCGAGGCGTTGGGCGACTAAGCGGGTATTCGTCCCGCTGTCTCCTGAGGGCTGCCCGAACGCGACACGTTTTGCCTGCGCGCGCCGCGGGTGTACGCTGCGGGCCACTTTGTGTACCGGCGGAGGCTTGGAATGCTGAAGATCCTGGTGGCCAATTCGAAGGGCGGCGCGGGCAAGAGCACGCTGGCGACCACTCTGGCCGCGCATTATGCGGTCGAGGGCAAAAACACGGTGCTGGTCGATGCCGATCGGCAGGGTTCTTCCCTGCGCTGGTGCGAAAAGCGCGCGCACCATTCCAACCCGGTGCTCGCACTACCGGGTCTGCGCCGAGATTGGGAAAAACACGTTCCCGCCGATGCCGAGCGCGTCATCATCGACAGCGCGGCGGGTATTCGCGCCGCCGAGGTCGATGAATATCTCAATACGGTCGATGTCGTGATCGTGCCGATCCTGCCGTCGGCAATCGATCTGGAAGCGGCCGCGCCGTTCCTTGCAGAATTGGCCGAGCTGCCGCGGATCAAACGCGGAAAAGTCGCGGTCGGTGTGGTCGCCAATCGATTGAAGCCGTGGACGAATGCGTCCCAGCTCGCGCTCGAGGACATGAAGAAGTTTCCGTTTCCGCTGGTGGCGCAATTGCGCGACACGCAAGGCTATGTATTGGCGCATGCGCTCGGCAAAAGCATATTCGACTACCACTCCGAGCTGGTGCGCGCGCATCAGGACGATTGGACGAAACTGCTGCGCTGGTTGAAGAAGCACGCATAGCACGCGTCCGTTCGAAGCGGGCTTTGCGGTTCTTTGCAGTCTACGGGTCAACAAACCGAAGCTGTCAACGTTCAATGAGGTTGCGGCCGTCGTGGCCGCATGACGGAATGAACCTCATGCGCAGTACAAATCCATTTCTCCTCGTTTCATTGCTGGCGACCTGCTCGCTGGCAACCGCCGGCGCGACCCAGCCGGTGGCAGCCAACGCAGCACCGCCTTCGCACCGCGCTCAGGCGCAGCAACGTTTCTTCGATACCCTCGACACCAATCATGATGGCGTGGTCAGCCGCGCCGAATATCAGGCATGGACTGACCGCCGTTTCGACCGCCTCGACAGCAATCACGATGGTCGCGTCGATGCCAACGAGATCATCCAATCGGCGGCAGTGGCCGAGCGCTTGCACAAGCGCGCCGAACGCTTCGTCAAACGCTACGACCGCAGCGGCACAGGCAGCGTCTCCAAGGCCGACTTCGAGGCAAAGGCGATGACCCGCTTCGAACGGCTCGGCGGCGGGGCCGCCACGCTGACCGAAGACCAGCTCGCCAGCCCCCACCATGATCGCCGGGGCGATGGCTTGAAGTAGTCGGACTCCTCGGCCCTGCCGGCAGCTGACGCGCTGGTTGGGGCATGATCGCGTATCGAAGATGAGGGAGCACATCATGGCCACACGCGAGATCATCCTGCTGCGTCACGCCCACGCGGATTCGGCGGCGCCCGGCCAGGACGACATGGCGAGGGTGCTCAGCCTGCGCGGCGAAGCCGAAGCCGATGCGGCTGGTGCGTGGCTGAAGCAGCACGGTTTTTCACCCGATCGGGTGCTGACTTCACCGGCCGCGCGTTCGCGCGAGACGTGCGAGCGTGTGCTGGGCGCCCTCGGTTATGCGGACATGCGCAGCGAATCGCGCGTCTACGATGCAACGCCAGCGACCTTGATCCGTGTGCTCGACGAACATGCCGATGCAGCTTCTGTACTGCTGGTCGGCCACAATCCCGGGTTGGAAAACCTGGTCGCGCTGATGACCGAGGGCGCCTCCGATTCGGGCCGCGGCATGCCGCCTGGCGGCGTCGCCTGGCTGAGCTTGCCCGAAGGCGGCGGCATCGAGCCCGGCACCGCGGCTGTGCGCCATTTCTGGTGGCCATGAGCGTGTGAGGCTGGCACCGTGTCGAGGCGGGCTTCCCGATCGTTGATCCTGATGCCGCTTTTGGCGGCGTTGCTCGCGGTTGGCGTCGGTCCGTATGTGGCCCAAGACGCTCTTGCGGCGGAGGGCGATGGCCACGACATGCAGCTCGACAGCGCGCGTTCGCACGGCAGTTTCCAGATCAAGGTCATGTGGCTCATCAGCGTGACGGGTCGCTTTGGCGCGATTCGCGGTGGGGTGAAAACGGATCGGTTGCGCAATCAGGTCAGCGTCGACGCGCGAATCGATGTCGCCACCATCCGCATGAGCAGCGCGCGTGACGAGGCCTGGGTGAAATCCGCGGAATTCTTCGACGCGATGAAATACCCGCAGATCGAGTTTGCATCGGATGCGTTTCCGCAAACCCACTTGCATGAGGGTGGCGAGCTGCCGGGTCTGCTGACCCTGCATGGCGTCAGCCGCCCGGTATCTTTCCAATTGCAGCCCTCGACCTGCGCGCGGCCCGCCTACGATTGCCCGATCGAGGTTGCCGGCACGATCCGCCGCTCCGCCTTCGGCATGCGCGCGCATCACACCACGCTGGGCGACAAGGTCAAATTGCACTTTGCGGTGTACGCGATTGCGCCGACCCCGCACGCCGATTCCACCGCTGTGCCACCGCCCCCGTGAGGTCGACGCGCAGCTGGCTGCGCATCGCTGGCGTTGGCGCGCGCATGACTCTGTTCGGCGCCAGCCTGCTGCTGTCGGCTTGCGTGTTGAACCGGCCGCTGGCACGCCAAGCCGACGCGATCGTGGACGCCGCGCGTCCGCATACAAGCACCTGTGCGCGCCCCGACCATTGCGCGATCGATTCACCGTATCAGGCGCTGGCTGACGCGGCGCGAGCTGCGAGCACGCCGGCGGCGCCGGTCCATTACGTCAACGTGCTCGAAGGGGGCGCGGATGCACTGCTGCTGCGCGTGCACCTGATTCGCGCGGCACGCCGCAGCATCGACATGCAGACCTTCATCTGGGCCGAGGACGATGCCGGCTGGTTGGTGCTTGATGAGCTGGTGGCTGCGGCGCGGCGCGGAGTGAAGGTGCGCGTGCTGGTCGATCAATTGTTTGCGCTTGACAACATCGAATGGCTCGCGCGGCTGGCGCGCGCGCATGTGAATTTCGAGGTCAAGCTGTACAACCCGACGTTCCATGAAGCGGTCACCGAGCCGCTGGAGTTTGCCGCCGGCATCCTGTGTTGTTTCTCCACTTTCAACCAACGCATGCACAACAAGTTGTTCCTGATCGACGGCCAGATCGGCATTGCCGGCGGGCGCAATGTGGAAAACCGCTACTACGACTGGGACCAGGAGTTTGATTACATCGATCGCGACGTGCTGGTGGTGGGTCCGTACAGCGGTGCGCAGATGCAAGCGTCATTCAATGAATTCTGGACGCATCGGCGCAGCGTGGCGCTGACCCGCCTCAACGACGTCAACCGGCGCATCATCGCCGACGCCGACGCCGCAGTTGAGCCGGAACCTCCGGCTCATATCGACTGGCAACGCATCGCGGCACTGCGCGCGCGCGCGGCCGACGCCAATTACGTGCGCGAGCACTTCAGCGCACATGCCGTTCGCGTTGCTCGCGTGGATTATTTTTCCGATGCGCCGGACAAGCCGCTGCGTCCGGGGGACCGTGCCGACGAGGTCCTCAGCGCACGCATCGGCGACCTGCTTGCGCACGCGCACAACACGATCGAGCTGCAGACGCCATATCTTGTGCTGACCAGGCGCGCGCGCAGGATTTTTCGGGATCTATATAAACGCACGCCACGTGTGGCGGTCATCGTGTCGACCAACTCACTTGCCGCCACCGACGCGTTTTACGTCTACGCATTGTCGTACAAATACAAAAAGCGCTACCTCAAGCGTTACGGGTTCCAGATCCACGAATTCAAGCCCTTCCCCGCCGACGCGGCCGCGTTCGTGCACGACTACGCCGCGCTCGCTGGCAGCGAGAACAGCGGCCGCTATCGGCGTTACGGCCGCACACCGCTCAAACACGGCGGCGTGCGCCTGGGTCTGCACAGCAAATCGCTGGTCATCGACGGCCAGATCAGCGTGATCGGTTCGCACAACTTCGACCCGCGTTCGGACGACTACAATACCGAGTCAGGGTTCATCATCGACGATGCTGTGATCGCGGCGCAGGTAAGCCGGGCGATTGCACGCGACATGCAGCCCGGCAACTCGTGGACTATCGCGCGCCGCGAACGCGCCGCATGGCTGGCGCCGATCAACGAGGTGATGGCCGACATCTCGACCGCGCTGCCGCTATTTGACTTGTGGCCGTTCCGCTACACCTCCAGTTTCGAGCTCAAGCCCGGCTGCGCACCGTCGCAGCCGGGTGATCCGGCGTTCTACGCCTGCCACGTCGATGTCGGCGATTTTCCCGAAGTGGACCTGTCGCTGAAAACAATTTACACCCGCATCGTGACGGCATTTGGTGCCGGCCTGGTGGGGATTCTGTGACGGCGCAGCGGCGAAATCGCAACGGAAAACGCAGGGTCGGGGCACACCTTCCAGGGTGGGTGGCTGCGCGTTGGGCGATCGTGCCCTTTTACGCCCCAATTGACGCCGCATGATTGGCTGGCTAGTCTCGCATGTCGTTTCCGTGGAGTTCTCCCATGTCGCTCGCGATCACCATCGAGCTTGGCGATGCCGATCTCAACCATTTCATCGAGGCGATGCGTCGTTCGCAAGAGGAAGCCAAACATCTTTCCGCGCGAGAGATTACCGACGCAGCTTCCAAGCTGCTGTTCGAGGGCCACGAAATCCAGCTGCCGAATTTCATTGCCGAACGACTGAGCAAGCTCGACAGCATGATTTCGATGGTCCATGACGACGGCTTCGCCCTGCCGACCGAGGATCAGCAGCGCGTGCTCGCCTGTCTGACCTATTTCGCGGATCCCGATGACATCATTCCTGACAGCGTTCCGGTGCTGGGTTATCTCGACGACGCGATCATGATCGAGTTGTGCGTGCGCGAACTGCAGCACGAAATCGAGGCCTACGAGGATTTCGTTGTCTATCGCAATGACGAGGCCGCGCGTCGCGGGGTCGATGCGGCCAGCCTCAAGACCGGCCGGATCGAGTGGGCCGAAGCGCGTCGCATCGAGCTGATCGATCGCATGCGCAAACGACGCGGACAAAGCTACCGCAGCTCCGGCGGCGCGAGCCTGTTCTCGTTTGGCGGCTGACGTCAACTCAACCTGGTTGCGTGCCGCAATTAATGGCGCGCGCTCAGAACCCGGTCCCATTGTGCAGGGCTTGCGTCGCCAGCCCCATCATCGATGCGGCCGCCAGCCACAGAGCCAGCGCGCCGAGGCCAAGAGTGAGTAGAAACAGGATGTTGATTATCCAGCCGTAGGCCGGCATAGGCGGGCGCACGGTTGGCAGCGCCTGGCCAGGCTGTACCGAACCGAACACGACCAGTGTGCCCGCCAGCATGTCGTGCAGCGCTTGCTTGCGCGCAGTCCACCCGGCCAGCAGATAGCCGATGCCGAGAATCAGCGAAGACAAGATCTTGCCGAAATAACGACCGCTGGCGCGAGCAAAACCAATGCGCTGGCCGACCAAGTCGGTGACCTTGACGCCGAGTGCGCGCTTGCCCAGCGTCGCCTGCGCGCTCGAGCTTTCCTGCAGCGCGTAATACAGCCAGCCGATCGCGATCGCGATTGCGTAGTTGAGCGCCACCGCAACCATCATCGAACGCGGATCGCCGCTGCTGACCAATCCACCGATGAGGAACAGCACCCCGACGAGCCAGCCGAGCACGCCGATTATTAGCGCATCGAGCAGGTAAGCGGCGCAGCGACGCCAGAAGCCGGCGTGAATGGCGCCGCCGGGCGGCAGGGCCACCGATCCACCCGCGCCGCCGGCAACCGGCCACGTGGGCGAGGAGTTTCGCGTCGAAGAGATCTCGCGTGCGCTGAAGGGATCAGGCGGCTGCACGGTCGGAGCCACCGCTGCGACCGGCGGCGGCGGCGGAGTTTCAAATTCGCGATACGGTTTCCATGCATTCGAGCCCACTTCGGCCACGCTGAGCGCATTCGACCACAAACCGTGCTCCACGCGTTCTTCGACAAACACGCGTGGCATCGGACCGCGCGCAGCGTTGTCGAGGATCACGAACAGGCTTGGGCGTCCATCAGGCGCGCAGATCTCCGCTTCCGCGCCGACCGCCGCGGCGCCTGCCTGCAAGGTCTGCAATTTACCCAGATCGTCGCCCTGCTTGATTGTCAGCGGCGCGCGCGCCAGCAATTGCTGGGTGAATTTCTCCGGCTCCATGCGGAAATACGCGGCAAGCTTGGGCCACACCGATTCGGGCGCATGGCCGGGTCTTACCTCACCTGTCAAAACCAGCGCGTAGCTGCTTTCCACAATAACCCCCGAGAGCGGCCCGTTGCCGCCGATTGCACGGCGTAAAAACCAAGCGCAGGCGGCTGCAAAAAATGTCGCCTACGCACGTTCCAGTATTGCGGTGACGCCCATGCCACCGGCGGTGCAGATCGAGATCAATCCGCGCCCGGCGCCCTTTTCTTCCAGCATGCTGGCCAAGGTTGCGAGCAGCCGCGCGCCCGTTGCCGCGAACGGATGGCCGGTGGCCAGACTCGATCCGTTGACGTTGAGCTTGGTTGCATCGATCGACCCTAGCGGCGCATCGAGACCCAGCCGGTTCTTGCAATAATCGGGCGATTCCCACGCGCGCAGAGTACACAGAACCTGCGCCGCGAATGCTTCGTGGATTTCGTAGAAATCAAAATCCTGCAACGTGAGGCCGGCTTCGGCGAGCATGCGCGGCACCGCGATGGTCGGCGCCATCAATAACCCTTCGCCATGCACGAAATCGACTGCGGCGACGCGCGCGTGTGTCAGGTACGCCTGCACCTTCAACCCGCGCGCGGCCGCCCAGTCGTCGCTCGCGATCAACACGGCAGCGCTGCCGTCGGACAATGCGCTGGAGTTGCCGGCGGTCAAGGTGCCATGTCCGGACGTCTTGTCGAACGCGGGTTTGAGCGCGGCCAGTTTTTCCAGCGTGGTGTCGGCGCGCAGCACGTTGTCACGATCGACGCCGCGAAACGGCACCACCAGATCCTTGAAAAAGCCACGCGCATAGGCGGCGCCAAGGTTGTGGTGGCTGGCCAATGCCATGCGATCCTGTTCCTCGCGGCCGATCTTCCATTCCCTGGCCATCAGCTCGCAATGATCGCCCATCGACTTGCCGGTGCGCGGTTCCGCCACGCCGGGAAACGAAGGTTTGAGTTCCGACAGCGAAAAACCCTTGACCGCGGTTTCGACTTTCTGCAGCGGCGCCTTGGCCCGGTTCATCGCCAGCAGGCGTTGCTGCAACGAGCGCGAGTAGACGATTGGAACGTCGCTGGTGGTGTCGGCACCACCGGCAATGCCTGCCTCTATTTGTCCGGCTGCAATCTTGTTGGCGATGATGATGGCGTTATCGAGCGACGTGCCGCACGCGCGTGCGGTGGTGATGCCGGGCGTGGTCGGCGCCAGGCCCGACGACAGCGTCGCTTCGCGGGCGAGGTTCCAGTCCGAGGCGTGCTTGATGACGGCGCCATAGGCGACTTCGCCCAGTTCGATGCCATGCAGTCCAAAACGCTCGACCAGGCTTCCCAGTGTCTTCACCGCCATGCCGAAATTGCCGACTTCGGCATACGCCGTATTGTTGCGGCAAAACGGAATGCGTACGCCGCCAATGATGCCGGCGCGTGCGGGACGGGTGGTCATGGCGTGGACCTTGTCACGGGCGCGAATCGGTGCAGCGTACCTGTTGCATCGGGATTTGAGAATGTTTCCTTGGCGGCGACGCTGGCCGGGTCACGAATCCAGCCGTTCCACTCGGGCCAGAACAGCCATGCTGCTGGTTTTGCGCGGATCAAGCGGTCGAGTGTGGCAGCAAGTTCTTCCAGCACCCGGTCAATGGGTTCAGCCGACTGCGCCTCGCCGATCACGACTGTGCGGTGGCCGCTGGCGAAATCGATGTCGACCCAACACGGCACGATTGGTACGTTTGCTTCGACGGCGACACGCAGCAGGCCGTCGGGCAGGCTTGCAGTTTGCCCGAGCAGCCGCACGCTTCGTTGCCCCTGTGGCGCCAGCCGCGGCGGGATATCGACCAAGGCGAGCACCGACGAGCCGCGTTGCAGTGCATCGAGCAGTTGCGCACGCACGCCGGGACGATAGGCGATCGGTTCGCCGCCTACGCGCTCGACTTCTGCCAACCGGCGCAGTCCGTAGGCATGCCGCCACGGGCGCTGCGCAAAATCCTCGCGCTCGAAACGCGCCGAAAGGAACATGCTGCGATGGCCGGCGCGGCGCATCGAACGGCACAGCCACAAACCGGTGCCATAGTGGAAGGTGAGTGCGATGAACGCGCCGGTTGGCCACGCACCCTGGACACCAACCCAGGGCGGCAGCCAATCCACGGCTTTTCTGCGGGAAAGATACAGGTCGGCGCTGTCCAGCAGCCAGGTGGTGCGCGCGTCGTACCGGAACGCGTCGAGATCGGCAATCGGCAGATGCGTGGCAGCGATCGCCGCCGCGGCATGGGCTGGTTCGGCAAACAGTCGCCGCGCGAGCGCGCGGTAGCCGGCATACGCCGCACGCCACGGCAAACGCGACGGCAAACGTGGCGCCAACGACAACATCAACGCGTCGTGCAGGCGCTCACGCAAGGCGGTCAGCCTCATGCGGACCGCGACGCGAATTCACTTTCGTACAAGCGGTATGGCGTTTCCTGCATGCCGCGCTCGGCGTAGGTTGCCTGCGCCCGCAAGTTCTCGCGCTCGACGTACAAGCGCAACCCAATCACGTTTTCCGTTGCGGCTGCACGACGTTCGACATCGCTGTACAACGCACGAAACACGCCGCGTCGGCGTGCAGCGGCAATCACATACACGCTTTGCAGCCACCACCACATTCCGTTGCGCCAGTCGCTCCATTCGGAAGTGATCAGCAGGCAACCCAGCGCGCGCGGGCCGTCTTCGGCAATCAGGTAGAACCCGCGCGCCGGGTGGTCGAACACCGCGGCGACGCCGGGCGCGAGCAACGCGCGATCGAGCACCTTGTGCTCGGTTTCCAGCGCCATCGCGGCGTTGCTGTCGACCAGGAACGCAATGTCTGCACGCGAGGCGTCGCGTATGGCGAGAGTATTGTCCATCGAAGTTTCCGTTTGCATGGAACGCGGTGGTATCACGAAGGTCTCCGGCGCGAGCTGCCAAGCTTGCGCGTCATCGTGTTGCGGCTCAGACCGAGCGATTTCGCCGCATGCTGACGATGCCCGCCGTGTGCGGCGAGTGCGGCGTCGAGCAAGACCCGTTCGAGCTCCGCGCGCGCCTCGGTGTGGATCTCGCCGGCGCCCGCGGCGAGGCGTTGAACCGCCCATGCGCGCAAGCCATCGCTCCAGCTTTCCGCTGCATGCGCGAGCACCGCGTCGACAATGGCGGGCGGCAGGTCGCCGACGCCGATTTCGCGACCTGAGGCAAACACGGCGAGACGGCGGCACAAGTTTTCCAGTTGGCGCACATTCCCCGGCCATGCGTAATCGCGCAATGCGCCGAGCGCAGCGGGCGAGAAGCGTTTGGCCGCGCCGCCCGCTGCCGCAACCGCACGCGCCAGGAAATGCTCGGCCAGCGGTGGCACGTCGTCTCGCCGTTCGCGCAACGGCGGCATGTGCAGGCGCACGACATCGAGCCGATGCAGCAAGTCGGCGCGGAATTCGCCGCGCGCGGCCTTCGCGTCGAGATCCTGATGCGTGGCCGCGATCACGCGCGCATCCGCGCGGATCAGTTCGCGTCCACCGACACGGTAAAACTCGCCGGCCGCGAGCACGCGCAGCAGACGCGTCTGCATGGCCAACGGCATGTCACCGATTTCGTCGAGAAACAAGGTGCCACCGGCGGCCTGCTCGAAGCGTCCGGGATGGCGGCGCGCAGCGCCGGTAAAAGCCCCGGCTTGAAGGGTCGCGCGGCGCGCGCGCTTTCGCGGTGCAGTGCACGCGCCACCAGTTCCTTGCCGGTGCCGGTTTCGCCAGTAATCAGGGCGCCGAGGCCGCTTGCGGCGACGCGGCCGATTGCGCGGAACAATTCGCGCATGCCGGCACTGGCGCCAATCAGGTCGGCTTCGGCCGGCACGGCAGTGGCGTTCGCCGTCGGCGCGTGGCGCGGTTGCGCCAACGCGCGTCGCACGGCCGCGATGGCCTGGTCGAGATCGAACGGCTTGGGCAGGTAATCAAACGCGCCGAGCCGATACGCCGACGCGGTCGAGGCGACATCGGTAAACGCGCTCATCACGATGACCGGGAATGGGTTTGCATGCGCGGCGACGCGTTCGAGCAGCTTGAGACCGCTTACGCCGGGCATGCGAACGTCAGTGAACAGCGCATCGGGCGCTGCCTCGGCCAGCGCCGCGATCGCGTTTTCCGCGTCGCTGAACTCGTGCGGCGCATAGCCCGCCTCGCGCAAGGCCGCAGCGAGGACCATGCGCACGGCACGATCGTCGTCAACGATCCAGACCGTCGCCGATGCGCTCATTCGCTCACCGGCAGCAGCAGGCTGAAGACGGTTGCACCGGGCCGGCTGACATAGCCCAACTCGCCGCCGTGCTCGCGCGCGATTTCGCGTGCGAGCGCAAGGCCAAGTCCGCTGCCGCGCGCGCGTCCGGACACCAGCGGCTCGAACAGGGTATCGGCAAGCTGCGCCGGCACGCCGCTGCCGTCGTCGACCACGTCGATACGCAGGCCGCGCCGCCCCACGTGATCGCCGATGCGCGCCGCGTGTTCCGTGCGGGTGCGCAGGCCGAGCGTCCGTGCGCCCGCCTCGATCGCATTGTTTGCGAGATTCAGCAGCGCTTGTTGCAGGCGGTCGGCGTCGACATTGACTGGCGGCAGACTTGGATCGTAATCGCGCGCAATGGCGGGCGGGGAGGCGCCAGCCGCCACCGAGGCGGCGACGCGTTCAATGACTTCGTGGATGTTGATGCGCGCAAGACGTGGTTTGCAGCCCGATTGCAGCAGGCGGTCGCAGAGCGTGGCGAGACGATCGGTTTCGCCGATAATGAGTCCAGCCAGCTCTTCCAGATCAGCGGAGCCCACGCGCCGCTGCAAGAGTTGCGCAGCACCGCGCACACCCGCCAGCGGACCCTTCACCTCGTGCGCGAAGCCGCGCAGGGATTCGGACCATCGCGGAAGCGTCACGTCACCGGTGACGGGGAGAATCTCGATCAACAAATCGTTTGCATCAAGCGGGGTCAGGACGACATCGGCCACGCGATCACCCGTGGCGGCGCGTAGCCGTGCGGCGCGTAGATGCACGCGCCGTACCTGCTCGAATACGCGCTGCGCTGCCTCCGATAGCAGCGGCGGTTTGCCATCCAGCAACGTCAACGCCTGCGCGCGCCAACTGTGAAAACCTGTTCCGAGCCATTCACACAAAGCCGGATTGATTGCTCGCACATGCAGCGACCGATCGGCGATCGCCATCGGCGTGGCGCATTGTTCCAGCAAACCCCGCCATGGGGCCTGGCTTTCGTGTTCAATGGGCGGCATTGCACCATTGTAGTGCAGGACGCCTGCCTGAACCGATCCCGCACGCAGGCTGCCGCGTTCATGTCCGGCTAGGGGGCAGATGTCTAGTTTGGATGCACACGACGCACATCCGTCGTCGCGCCGGTATTGGCGCCAACTTTTAAGGAGCAGGCTCATGAAGACCTCTATTTCCGCGCTTTCGACGCTGGCGTTCGCTTCGGTTCTTTCGCTGGGATGCGCAACGTTCGCAGCCGCAAGCTCGCCGACAACGCCGAATAACGAAGCCGCCGAGGCCGAGTCCAATCAGCCGGTGACCGACACCTGGATCACCACCAAGGTCAAGTCAGAACTGGCGACGACCAAGGGCGTCAAGAGCATGGACATCAGCGTCGACACGGTCGATGGCACGGTTACCCTGACCGGCGTGCAGGATTCGGCCATGGCGGTAAAGAAAGCGGTGGCCACGGCCAAGAGCGTCAAGGGCGTCAAGAAGGTCGATGCGGCCGGCCTCAAGAGCAAGTAATCCACAGCTTCGGAGTAATCCAATGAATGAAGACAAGATAAAGGGTCAGTGGAAAGTGCTGGCTGGCAAGATCAAGGCGAAATGGGGTCAATTGACCCACGACGATGTCGATGTTGCCGATGGCAATAGCGAATATCTCGCCGGCAAGGTGCAGGAACGTTATGGCGTTGCGCGCGATGAAGCAAAACGTCAGGTCGACGATTTCCATAGCACGCTGTAAACGCTGAATCGGGGCGACCGCAGGGTCGCCCTGGTTTTCGAACCCCTACACAGGCGAGACGATCATGGGGAAATATTTCATCGGCTGGCTGCTCGGAGTTCCGTTGGGCTTGCTGGTTCTCATTTATCTTTTCTTCCACCTTTTCTGAGGAGACGCGCCATGTTCGCAAGCGATTGGCTCGATCGCGGCACATCCGCCGCGAATGGCAGGATGGCCCCGTATCTGGAAGGCGCACGCGATGCCCTGGGCAGTACGTTCGACTATGGCAACCGTGCCCTGACGGATGGACTCGCAGCTTCGCGCGCGTTGGGAGAAAACGTGTTCGACAGCGCGCGCCGGATCGCACGTTCCACGCGCGATCAGATTGACGGGCACCCGCTGGAAACAGTCTTGATTGTCGGATTGGCGAGCTTTGCGATCGGCTGGATTGCTGCGCGTCGCATGCGCCAAGCCCAAGCGCGCAATGGCATCACGCGCAAACCCGCCAAGCCACGCGCGCGGCCAGCGCGCGGGCGCACGACGCGCGCCAGCGCCTGACCGCGCATCCTAGACGCTCAGATGGCGTAATACATCTGATATTCGAGCGGATGGGTCGCTGCGCGAAAGCGCGTGACCTCCTGCATCTTGAGCGCGATGTAGGCATCAATGAGGTCGTCGCTGAACACGCCGCCGGCCTTGAGGAATCCGCGGTCCTTGTCCAAGGCCTCCAGCGCCTGATCGAGCGAGCTGCACACGGTCGGGATGTTCTTTTCCTCTTCCGGCGGCAGATCATAGAGATCCTTGTCGGCCGGCGCGCCCGGATCGATCTTGTTCAAGATGCCGTCGAGCCCCGCCATCATCAGAGCGGTAAAGGTTAGGTAGCCCGAGTTGACCGGATCGGGGAAACGCACTTCGATGCGCCGACCTTTGGGGCTGTGCACGAAGGGAATGCGGCAGCTCGCGGAGCGGTTGCGCGCTGAGTAAGCAAGCATCACCGGCGCTTCGTAACCCGGCACCAAGCGCTTGTAACTGTTGGTGCTTGAGTTGGCGAATGCGTTGATGGCACGTGCGTGCTTGAAGATGCCGCCGATATAGTACAGCGCAGTCTGCGACAAGCCGCCGTACAGATCGCCGGCGAAAAGATTCTGCCCGTTCTTCGCCAGCGACTGGTGGACATGCATGCCAGAACCGTTGTCGCCAACCACCGGCTTGGGCATGAAGGTCACCGTCTTGCCGTTCTGGTGCGCCACGTTCTTGATCACGTACTTCATCGTGATCAGTTCGTCGGCCTTTTTCACCAGCGTGTTGAAGCGCGTACCGATCTCGCACTGACCCGCGTTCGCAACCTCGTGGTGATGCACCTCCACCACCTGGCCGACGCGTTCGAGCACCTTGCACATTTCACTGCGCATGTCCTGGAACGTGTCGACTGGCGAGACCGGAAAATATCCGCCCTTGACGCCGCCACGATGCCCGGAGTTGCCGCCTTCGAAGGATTTTCCCGACGACCACGCGGCTTCTTCCGACTCGATCTCGTAGGACACATGGCCCATGTCGTTGCGGAATCGCACCGAGTCGAAAATGAAGAATTCCGGTTCCGGACCGAAGAACGCGGTATCAGCGATGCCGGTCGATTTGAGGTAGGCCTCGGCGCGTTTGGCGACCGAGCGTGGATCGCGCGAATAGGCCTGCATCGTGCTCGGTTCAAGCACGTCGCATTGCAGCAGCAGCGTCTTGTCGGCCATGAACGGATCGATGATCGCGCTCGTTGGATCGGGCAGCAGCACCATGTCTGATTCGTTGATGCCCTTCCAACCGGCGATTGACGAACCGTCGAACATCTTGCCATCCTCGAACAGCGCTTCATCCACGCAATGTGCGGGAAACGACAGGTGATGCTGGCGTCCCACCAGATCGGCAAAGCGCAAATCGACGAATTCGACGTCGTTGTCCTTGATCAGGGTGAGCACGTTTTCGATGGACATGGGATTATTCCGACAAGAAGGTTCGTCCGAGGTTGCAACCGGCGTGCCATCGCGACCTCGCATCGGGGCCTAACGAAATCAATGTGTTGCATCGCCCGTGCTTGATCGATCGCACCAAAACTGTGCGTTCAGTTAGCTATTTTCCCCATAATGGTGCAACCATTCCAAATGTGGCAAACGAAACAATCCTCAAATCCCAGCCAAGCGACCCATGACCGATCTCATCAACCCCATCCTGCTTGGCCTCATCGAAGGCATAACCGAATTCCTGCCCATTTCCAGTACGGGTCATCTGCTGATCGCCGAACACTGGCTTGGGCAACGCTCGGACGTGTTCAACGTGGTTATCCAGGCCGGCGCGATCCTCGCCGTCGCGTTGATTTACCGCGAGCGCCTGTGGCAACTCGCGACTGGCCTGCGCGATTCGCGCAATCGCGACTACGCGCTGAAGCTCAGCCTCGCCTTCTCCATCACTGCGGTGCTCGGTTTCATCGCCACCCGCCTTGGGTTCAAGTTACCCGCGACGATCACGCCGGTAGCGTGGGCGCTGATTCTCGGCGGAATATGGATGCTTGGTGCGGAATGGCTCGCTGCAAAACAACCCGAACGCAGCGCGATCACCTGGCGCGTGGCCATCCTGGTGGGTCTGGCGCAGGTTGTTGCCGGCGTTTTCCCCGGCACCTCGCGCTCCGCCGCGACCATTTTTGTCGCCCTGCTTGCCGGCACCAGCAATCGCGCGGCAGCAACTGAATTCGCCTTCCTCGTCGGTATTCCGACGATGTTTGCCGCAAGCGGCTACGAATTGTTCAAGTCGTTCAAGAACGGCGGCGGCGTTGCAGAAGACTGGAGTGCACTCGGCGTCGCCTTCGTCGTATCGTTGATCACCGCCTTCGTCGCAGTGAAATGGCTGCTGGGCTACATCCGCACCCATCGTTTCACGCCGTTCGCGATCTATCGCATCGTCCTGGGTATCGCGTTGCTGGTGGCGTTGCCGGCGGGCGTTTGATTGGAACTCCGGTCGAGCTGCGAGGACGAGCGAAAAAACGCGGAAGCGGTCACAGAACCACCGGAAAGCCCACGTCGCGAGCATCCGACAGCCAACACGGGAACTGGATGACCATCGCGAAACTTCCCACCGCGAAGCCAGATAAAAAGCGCCGCAGTCAAACCCCCGCCGCGCGATTGAAATCCCCGATGGCTGCGATGAGATCGGTGATCGCAGCGCGTTCGATTTCGGTCAGATAGGGATTCCACGTGTCAAGCAGAACGACTACGCGGGTGTCGCTGCCGCGGTTCCACGCTTCGTGCTCGAAGGTGTCGTCGAAGCTGAAGCAGCGGCCTTCTTGCCAGTTCCGCGCTTCGCCGCCGACGACCAGTGAACAGTTATCCGGTACGACGAGTGCGAGATGGGTCACCACGCGTGTGTTGGTGACGCCGTGGTGCGGCAGGATGTGCGAGCCCGGCGTGAGCAGCGAGAAACAGGCTTCGGGCGCGTGTTCGCGGATGCGACATAACGGCGCTGCATCGAGCGCGGCTGCGGTACGCGGGCAGCGCGCGGCATTGCCCTCGTTGCGGTGGCCGTGGCGATAGAAGAAGAACGCATTCCAGGCCGGCGTACCGCGGTCACCGCGCAGCAGATCGTCGAGCGACTGCTGGTCGTCGACGTGACCAAGGAATGGTTCAAAATGGCGATCCTCGGCCAGCACGCCGAGCATTTCCTCGCGGATCGCCGCGGTGTGTGATTCGAGTTCGGCGTACCACGGAAACAGGTCGGGGGAGAAAAAGCGCGTCGCCGGCAGATCTGGGAAATACAGGAATTTCGACCGCTGCTGCGGCTCCGGATAGTCCGGTGCAAGATCGTCCAGATAGATGGCCAGGCATTTTTCCACACGTGCCAGTGCCGCCGCGCCATAACGTTCGCGAAGAGGCATCAACAGGCCGTAGAAAAGTTGGCGCCGGCCGCTTGCGACCACGCGCATCGCGTGGCGCACGAGTGGTCGCAATGGGAGTGCGGTGGTCTCGTCACTCAGCCATTGGCCATGTCCCTGCGCGGCCATGATCGCTCCGAAATACGCCGGCAACGCGTCGTGATGGCGGCCGAGCGCTTGCAGTACTTCGGCCAGACGCAGGCGCGCCACGTAGAGGGCAGGCTCCAGCGCCACGCTGCGCGCCAACGCGGCGTGTGCCTCCTCAAGGCGGCCATGTTCGCGCTGCAGGACACCCAGATTGGTCAGCGTGGTCGGATCGTCCGGATGTGCTGCGAGCGCCCGCTCAAGCAGGGCCTGAGCTTCGGCGGCGTCGTTGCGACCATGCGCGCAGATCGCCAGAAAATTGAGGGCGTCGGCGTCGGTCGGTTCATCGCGCAACAATTCGGCGAACGCGCGTTCGGCATCCGCCGCGCGGCCGTGGTTGGCGAGCGCGAGCGCCGCCGTCCGGCGCTCGGCCAGTGCAGCAGATTGAATGGAAGCTTCGGTCATGGGGATGCGATCGCGACGGAAATTCAATCGCGAATGCTAACAGGCCGCTACCCGATCCCGCTGTGATCGCTTCTGCAAGTGCGCCGTTACGCCAAGCGCGCGAATGCATCGGCAAGCACGTCGCGGTAGCGCTGCCAGTGACCGGCTACAAAGCGGACCGGCAAACCGCCAAGCCCCTGCGCCATGGCGTCCAGTTGAGGACCGGGCCGCAGTGCCTCGATGCCGAGAAATTGCGCAACTTCGTTCAGTTCGCCTGCAACCGCGTCGAGCAACGGATCAGCGGCCACGACCAGTCGCCGCGGATCGTCCAGTTGACCGCCAAACGCTAGATGCTGGCGCGCGCGAGCGAGCCAGTCGGCCATCGCAGCGGGCTCGCCAAAGGCAAATCCGGGGGCCCAGCCAAACGCGAGCCAGTTGAGCAGGGCGTCGCGCGGATCGCGCTCGACGATCAGCAGGCGCGTACCCGGCAGTGCACGTCGAATCAAGCCAAGCAGATGCGCATCCCAGCGCGGCAGCCAGTCAACGATGCGGCGGGAGGTGTCGATATTTCCCGCGCGCAGGGGCGCCAGCCAACGTTCGCGCAACGCTTCGCGGTCGAGGTCGTTCAGCTCGCCGCTGTAGTACGCCAGTCGCGGCCGGTTGAAATCATCGTCGCGCAGCAACGCGCCGATGCGATCGCGCAAGACGATCAATTCGGGTTGATCGGCGAGCAGCGCGGCGACGCGTTCGACGCCGCTGCCGGGCGTGCCGAGCAGCAGGATCGGCGCGCTGGCCCACGCCTCGCGCGCAGGCTCGCAAAGCGCGGCGGACAATTCAGCGCTCGGCTCATGCAGCGGCGGCAGCGCACTCGGCATGCCGCGCTGAGCTTCGACGAAGCAGCGCACCGCATCGTCTGCGTCGCCCGCGCGATCGTGCAATCGTCCGAGATAGTTCAGGCGCAGACGGTTCTGGCCCTCGCTCAAGGCGTGCCGACCAAGCGCCGCGAGGGCATCGAGCGCATCGGCGTCCGCGTCGGCTTGCATCAGGGCGCGGATGCCGATGAGCTGCATCTCGGCATCGTCCGGACGCGCCCGCAACACAATCTGCGCATGCGCATTGGCGGCCGCCGGCTCTCCCAGGTATTCGGCCACCATCGCGAATCGACTGCGCGCCTGGATATCGTCCGCATCGAGATCGACCAGTTCCTTCCATGCGACCGCCGCTTGTGGCAACCGACCGATCACCATCAACAAATCCGCGCGCGACGCCTGCATCGAGCGATCGTCGGGCGCGCTCGACAGAAACGCTTCGTATGTCGCGACGGCTTCCTCGTGACGTCCAAGCTGCAGCAGCGTCCACGCCAGCGCTCGTACGGTTGCAGGCTGCGTCGGATCGAGTGCGAGCGCCGCGCGATAACCCGCTGCTGCGTCGTCCCAGCGATTTTCGGTGCGCGCCACATCGGCGAGTCCGACGTGCGCGATCGTCTCGAAACCGGGCACCACCAACAGCGTGCGAAATTGCGCCGCCGCTTCATCGGTGCGCTTTTCCTGCAGCAGCAACGCAGCCAGCACGGGGCGCACCTGATGCAGGTCCGGGCGCAGGCGCAACGCATTCAGGTACGCCTGCTCGGCAAACGCGGGAGTATCCCGTCGAGCGAATGCCTGGCCGAGCTGCAACTGGATCATCGCATCGCTGGGCGCAAGATCCGCGGCGCGGCCAAGATGGCGCAGCGCCGCGTCGAGATCGCCACGTTCGAGAAGCAAGGCGCCAAGTCCAGCCAGCGCATGCGGCTCTTCGCCAGCGCGCAGGGCAATGCGGAAATGCTGTTCGGCGGTGTCGGACTGGCCGCGCAGCAAGGCGATCTGGCCGGCGCCAGCACGCGCAGCGGCAAGATTCGGATCGAGCACGAGCGCGCGCGCGAAACCGCGTTCTGCCGCGTCATAATCGCCAGCACGGAACGCGAGCGAAGCGAGACTGAGCTCGAGGTTGGCATCGTCCGGCGCCAGCGCACGGGCGCGAGCAAGCAGATGCGAGCCCTCCTCCGCGTCGCCCCGCTGGTAACGCAGCATGCCGAGCAGATGCAGCGTATCGGCATCGTCCGGATTCTCGGCAAGCTGCGCGCGATAGCCTTGTTCGGCTTCGTCGAAGCGGCCTTGACGGTGCAGATCAATCGATTGTTTGAGCATGTCAAATCGCAGTCAGGCGAGGATGAGAGTGTGCGCAGCACGTGCTGCAGGCGGTGATCGCAGGCACTCGCCAGCGTGTGCCGACGGCGCGAAAAGCGCGCGGATTATGCCGGATTACAAGAAGTCGGGCGTACCGCACAGAAAAGCCCGGGGGTGCTCGTCGAGGTCAACAGGCGCGCTCCGCCCGACATGCAACAGCATGCGCGCGGCAATGTAATCCTCGACGAAACTGTGCAGCGACCAATCGCTGATGAATCCGCAGTGGCCGCCGTGCGCGGCAATATCGAGTTCGACCGTTGGTGGCAGCTCGAGCGCGCGAAAATCTTCAATCGGAATTACCGGATCGTCGGCAGCGGTCAGGATCGTCGCCGGAATGCGCAGATGCTTCAGCCGTGCACCCGCAATCGAATAGCCATCGAGATAATTTTCCAGTGAACCGAAATCCGTGTGGCGCATTACCAGTGCGCGCGTGAGCTCGCGCAGATTGCCGCCCAGATCGGCCGCCGAAAACCAGTCGCGATCGGAAAACAGCTTCTGTTTGCGCCGCAACGAGGCGCGCCATTTGTACAGAAAGTATTTTTGATAAAACCACGGCGCAGCTTCCAGACCGAAGAGCCCTGCGCTGGGACTTACCACCGGACAAACAGCGAGCGCATAGCGCAACGCAATGCCGGCAGCGGGCGCGCGCAACGCGACGCGCAAGGCGAAATTGCCGCCGAGCGAAAAGCCGGCGAGCGCCAGTGCGGGGGGCGCGAATCGGCTCTGCATCGCCTGCACGGCACCGACAACTTCGTCGATGCGGCAGGAATGGAACAACTCGCGATTGAGATGATGCGTATCGCCGTGATCGCGAAAGTTCAGGCGGAAAATATCGAAGCCTTCATCGAGCAGACGGGCGCCGGTGTTGATCACGTACGACGAACGCACGCTTCCTTCCCAGCCATGCAGCAACACGACCAGGCCGCGCGACTCGGGCAACACGCACTGCGCACTGTGAAAGCCCTGCAGGCGCACGCCGTCACCGCAATCAAGCAGATGTTCGGTGGTCTCGCGTTCGACCGCGCGGCGCGCGCGTCTGCACAACAGGCGACGCAGGCCGCTCGATGCGAGTGACGATTGCACATGCGGATTGCGCAGCAGACGCGGCGGCTTGAACTGCGCCGCGTGTGAAGCCACCAAGCGAGCGCTGGCCTGCGCCGCATCCTCGTCTGCCTGAGGCGCCCTCATTCGCTCAGGCATCGCCATAACCGAGCGCCTCCACAATGCGCGCGCGACTTTCCTCGGCCATGCGGCGACGCGCGTCCGGCGTCAGCGGCACCGGCGCGAGGAAGTGTACTTCGGCATCCATCGATGGACCCCCAAGGATGCGCACGATGTTGGCGAAGAAACTTTCACCGACCGCGAACGGCACGCGCGGATCTTGAAGCCCGTGACTGCCGTAGCGCAGCGCAACCGGCTGCACCGGCACCTGCGCATCGAGCGCGGCCTGGAAAATCCGCGCGTGGAATGTGCCGACCTTGTCGCCATGTCCGCTGCCGCCCTCGGGAAACACGCCGACCGCTTCGCCCGCGCGCAGACGCTCGACCACCCGCGCCATGACGACGGTCAGCGAATCGGTACTCCCTCGGCGATGAAAAATCGTGCCGGCACGTGCGGCCAGCCAGCCGACGAATGGCCACTTCGCAATCTCGCTCTTGGCGACAAAACTCACGGGTCGCTGGCTGTGCATCAACTCGATATCCAGCCACGAGATGTGATTGGCGACATGCAACACGGCGCCCGGCAGCGGCTCGCCAAAGCGGCGGATGCGAAATCCGAAAATCCGCACGAGCATGCCCGACCACCAGCGGATCATGAATTTCTCCAGCGACGTACCCCCGACCGGAATCCGCGCCGCCAGCGGATTGAGCACGAGCACACCGAGCGGTGCGGCGATCAGGATGTGCAGCAGCAAAATTGGCGTGCGGATCGCGTATCGCAACAGACGCATCGGGTCGCCGGGCGCGGCCACCGTGTTGTGAGGAGGTTTCATCAAGCGATGGTAGCGGATGCATGACGCGGTGCGGCAAACGCGCGCTGACTGGCTGCTGCCTGGGGGTTAAAAGTGGAGATGGCGGTCGCAATTGAACCAGGAGGGAAAATCGCATGAACGACCTTCATCGCCTGCTTTCAGCCGCGCTCCGTCATCAAAGCCAGCGCCACCGCGCCATTCTGCCCACACTGGAGGCCGCCCTTCGCCGGAATGACGAACTTCGGGCGACTTCCTCTGGGGATCGTCAATCGTCTTGCAACCGACCCTGCGCCTCACCCAGATCGTTCAGATGTTCCTCCCACCAGCGCGCCTCGCCGACGTGCGCGAACGCGCGCGGAAATGCGGGGTCACCCCAGCGTGCGGCAACCCAGCCGGCCCAATGGATCTGACGCATGATGCGCAGCGGTTCGATCAGGCGAAGTTCGCGATGGTCGAAATCGCGAAACTCGGCATAGCCTTCGAGCAGCGCATCGAGCGCGTGAGGGGTTGGCGCCAGCATCCACAAATCCTGCACCGCCGGACCCATGCGCGCATCGTCGAGGTCAACGAAGTGGGGACCGCTGTCGGTCCACAGCACATTGCCCGCGTGGCAGTCGCCGTGCAGGCGGATGCGTGTGATGGGTTCGAGTTCGGCAAAGCGCGCGTCGATCGTTGCGGCGATGGCGGTTGTGCGCATCAGGTAGCTGTTGTGCAATCGATCCGGCAGCAAGCCGGAGACGAGCACCGCACGCGCCGCGTCGCGGATAAAGGTGTGGGTGTCGATCGTGCCGCGCTCGCGGAAACGCTCGCGTGCGCCGACGCCGTGCATGCGCGCAAGCAGGCGGCCCATCCAGGCGAGGTGATCGGCAGATTCCAGTTCCGGTGCGCGCCCGCCGCGTCGCGGATAAAGTGCGTAGCGATAGCTGGCGTGTTCGAGCAATGTGTGTCCTGCGATCAGCAGCGGTGCGACCATCGGCAATTCCGCCGCGGCAAGTTCCAGCGCAAACGCGTGTTCCTCGGCAATTGCGGTGTCGCTCCAACGGGCTGGACGATAGAACTTGGCGACCAAGGGTGGGCCGTCTTCGATGCCGACCTGGTAGACCCGATTTTCGTAGCTTGCAAGTGCAAGCAGGCGACCATCGCTGACGAAACCAGCGGCATCGATCGCATCCAGCACGACGTCGGGTGAGAGGCCCGCGTAAGGTGTGGCCGCGGCAGCCATCGGCTCAGACCGCTTTAGGCGACTGGCGCGGCACTACGGCAAGCGTGAGGCGCGCAATGCAGACGAGGCGTTCGTGCCCATCCTCGATGCGGATTTCCCACACTTGCGTGGTGCGCCCGATATGCAGCGGCCGCGCGGTGCCGGTGACGAGACCGCTGGTGGCCGCGCGCAGGTGATTGGCGTTGATGTCGAGGCCGACAGCCATTTCATTGGCGACATCGAGGCACAGGTTGCCGGCGAGGCTGCCGAGTGATTCGGCCAGCGCGACGGACGCGCCGCCGTGCAGGAGGCCGAACGGCTGGCGCGTGCGCGCATCGACCGGCATCGTGCCGCGAACGAAGTCAGCGCCGATCTCGGTGATGCGCATGCCGAGGTGCTCGACCAGCGTGTCGCAGTTCCACGCGTTGATGCGATCAAGATCCGTGGTTTGCTTCCAGAGGCTCACGCGTTCGATTCCGATGGACCGTCGATCGGACTATATCCTGTGCCAGCCGCGGCAGCCGCGCGTTAAAACAAGCATCGCACGTGAACCGTACCGTTCCCGCGCTCACCGTTCCGCTGCTGCGCGCGCAGTCGGGCGCTGCCACCATGCGCGATCAAGGAAGGCCCATCGACGTGGCGACTTCGGCGACAATCACGCGAATTCCCGAAGATCGCCCCGTGTCGCATCTCGCCACTTTGCAAGCCAGCGGCAAATCTTTCCCCATCGAGGCGGGCGAAACCGTACTCGAAGCGGCGCAGCGCGCGGGCCTGGCGTTGCCGTATTCGTGTCTTGCCGGTGTTTGCGGCAGCTGCAAGGCGACGCTGATCGAAGGGGAGTGCGTGTATCCGCGCAATCCGCCCAGCGCGCTGAACGCGGCGGAACGGATGCGCCATCAGGTCTTGCTGTGCCAGGCGGTGCCGGTCAGCGACCTGGTGATTGCCGCGCGCGAAGTCGCCTCGGTCGCCGACATTCCGCACCGCGTGCTTACGCTCAAACTCATCGACAAGACCCTGCTCGGCAGCGATGTCGCCAAGCTCACCCTGCACACCGCGCGCGGGGAGCGTTGGCGGCGGCTGCCCGGCCAGTATCTCGATGTGCTGTTGCCCGATGGCAAGCGCCGCGCGTTCTCGATTGCCAACGCGCCGCACGCCGATGCTTCGATCGAATTGCATGTGCGTCGCGTTGCAGGTGGCGGCTTCACGACGAACGTATTCGACGAGATGCAACCGGGTGCGCTGCTGCGTGTCGAAGGACCGCTCGGCACCTTCGTTGCGCGCGAGGACAGCGAGCGACCGATGCTGCTGATGGCCGGCGGCACCGGGCTTGCACCGATCAAGGCGTTGATCGAACATTTCCTGCATCTCGGCTCGCGTCGTCCGATGATCCTGTACTGGGGCGTGCGGAGGCCGGCCGACCTGTACCTGCGCGGCTTGCCCGAGCAATGGGCCCGCGACGTTCCGACGTTCCGCTTCGTCCCTGTCATTTCCGATGCTGAACTGGCTGGCGATCTGCGCAGCGGCCTTGTGCACGAAGTGTTGCTGGAAGACCATCCGGATTTGTCCGGCTTCGATGTCTACATGAGCGGTCCACCGACGATGATTGATGCGGGTCGACGCGCATTTGTCGACGCCGGTCTGCCCGAGGAACATCTGTACTACGATTCTTTCGACTACGCGCCGGAGGTGATTGCCGAGATTCTCGGCAGCCGCGCCGGAATTCACGGCTTGTAGAACGCTTTCAACCTTGATCGGTATGACGGCAGAAAAGCGGGCTCTAGGTGCCCCGAGGAGTTGCGATGCGCTGCCATCTTTTTCTTGTCGCCTCTGCCCTGTTTTTTGCCTGCCCGCACGTTTTTGCGATGCGCTGTGGCAATCGTATCGTCAGCGAGGGTGCGCAGGATTTCCAGGTGCGCGAACGCTGCGGCGACCCGTTCTGGAGCGACCGCTACTCAGACGTCGAAATCATCGGCGCTCATGGTCCGGTCGAGCGTCAACGTTCGGTGCAGTTCGATGTCTGGTACTACAACTTCGGACCACGCCAACTGATGCGTCGGTTGGTGTTTCGCGACGGCGTGATGGTGCGTGAGGATACACTCGGTTACGGCGTCAACGTGATGGGTGAAGACTGCAATCCGAGCCGTGCGTTGACGAACTTGAGCGCTGGCGAACTCGTTGCGCGCTGCGGCGAGCCGGCGTCACGCCGCAGTGATGTCGACACGCTGGTGCGCCGCCCCGCGCCCGGGATCGAACGCTGGCGCGACGAACGCCGCGAGGAATGGCGCTACGATTTCGGCGACCGCCGCTTCGTACGCATCGTGCGCCTCATCGACGGACGCGTGACGGGCGTCGAATCAGTGCCGCGCTGAGCCCGGGTCCGGAGGACGGCACTTGCGGCCCGCCCGTACGCGGCAGTCGGCCGCGCCCGCGCCTCCAGACTGCCAGCGCGTGTTGAAAGTGACGCGAAACAACCAGCGTCTTACTTGACGCCCGGCAGCCGCGGCACGCCATGTTCGCTGCGTTCCTCGAACGCGATCGAGTGGGTATCGAGCGAGCCGGGCAAGGTCGGCGCACCCACGGCGACGCTCGCCTCGCCTCGCATCAGGCGTAACGCATTCGCATAACAAATGGCGGAGTTGGCAAGATCGCCTTCGCCACGCCGGCAATCTCCGCGCGCTTCCCACGCCAGCGGCGATTCGACCAGCGCGAGCGAGCGTTCGAGAGCTTGCTCCGCGCGTGCCCATTGGGACTGCTGGACGTATAGACGGCCAATCGTGGCGAGCAGCGGCGCACTGTTTGGCGCCAGCACAAGCCAGCCCTCGGCCTTGTGCGTGCGCGTGGCAAGTTCGCCATCGCCTAGTTCTGCATAAGAGGTGGCCAGTTCGTCGTTCCACTCGCGACGCTCGGCCGATTCGATTTCGTCCATGGCCGCGAGGATCTGGCCAAGCGCGGCGGATCGACGCGCGAACGCAGCCACCAGGTCTGGTCGACGCCGTTGCGCGCGGCTCGTGCCGCTCCACAATGCATTAAGTCTCGCAGCATCCGGTGCTCCGCTCAGGGCTGCGCCGAGGACGCGCGATTCAAGCGCGGCCTGCTTGTCCGCTGTCAGCGAACCGCTGCGCGCGAGCTGCGGCAACGCGTCCAGCGCTGCCTGCGTGTCGCCGACGGCGAGGGCCGCATCGATCAGCAGGCGCCATCCACGCAGCGACAGATCGTTTGTCGCGACCTTCGCCTTCAGCAGCGCCAGCGCCTCGGCGTTTTGGCCCTTGTCCATCAGGAAACGCGCGCGCAAAGCGTCGGCTGCGCGCGCACCTCCGGCACCCACCTCATCGAGCGCCTGCGTTGCGCGCTCGGGCGCGCCGCTTTCGTGCGCGGCGCGCGCGAGTGCGAGCAGCGCTGGCGTGCGGAATGCGGAATGGGTGGCTGCCTTGCCGAGATCACGCTCGGCCTGCACATATTCGCCTTCGGCAAACGCAGTCAGGCCGCCGGCCAGATGTTCGCGCCCGCGCCGCTTGACCGAGCGACCCCACCAGCGAAACGGAAACCGCACCAGTTGCCAGACGGCCGTCAGCACCGCCCACAACAACAACAGGCTGGCAATCGAGACGACGACGCTGGTTTCAATCGTGGTATCGCGAATGCGCACTTGCACGTAGCCCGGATCGGCAGCCAGCCAGTGCCATGCAAAGGCCGCGATCAGTGTCACGATCAGCAGCAGGAGAACACTTCGCCACAGTTTCATGGGCGAGCCTCGGGAGTGGTCGACATGGCGCCAGTCGGATTCGTCGGAGGCGCCGCAGCAGGTTTTGTCGCCGCTGGCTGCGCCAGCGCGCGGGTGGCGCGCAGGTTGCGCAATTCCTTCAGCGCGTTGCCCAGTTCCGGCACGGTGGGCGCCAGCGATGCGCTGGCCAGATGGTCGAGTTCGGCCAGCGCCTCTTTCACCGCAGTGGACTGCGTATCGAAGCTGCCGGCAATGTCCGCGTGGGCACGCGCCAGCGAGGACTTGTAGCCGTCCGCATCGCGCGCGAGTAATGCCGCGGCGGCAGCATTGAGATCGATTGCGGCCAGACTGCGTTTGAGGCCGATATCGCGACCGCCCAGCGGATCGACATCGCTGCGCTGACTGATATGCACGAACTGAGCGACAAATCGTGCCCAGCGCGAGGTTGCCGCGGCTTGCTGTGCGACTGCCGCCTGCGGCCCCGGCAAGGTGGCGAGGCTCGCGCGCACGAGTTCGATCGCAGCGATGGATCCTTGCGTTTCGACCGGTTTGCTCGCTTCGAGCGCGTGACGTTCCGCATCAATGCTCTGGCGCACCGAAGCGAATACCGGATCTTCGGCCGATGCGAGCGCCGAATCGGCCAATGTATACGCGGCAATCGCCGCTTGTGCATCGTGAAACAATGCGAGGCGCTCCAGTGCCTGCTGCAAAAGGAATTCCGTCTCGTTCAGCGCCAGCGCGTCGCGTCCACTGAGGCGCTGATCGGCAAGATTGGCGACCGCATCCTCCAGATGACGCGCCCGTTCGCCAAGACCGAGCACTTCCTCACGCAGGCTGTTGTTGACGCCATCGGCGTCGGTAAGGCGGGCGCGCAGGGTGTCGATGTCGTGCTTGTGCTGCTCGACGCCGTGCGTGAGAGCGTCCAGTCGTGCGCCCAATTCATTGCGCAAGCTCGCCTGCGTCGCGGATTGACCGTGTTCAATCACGACCACGCGCCAGAGTGCTACCGCGCCGATGATCAACGCCAGCAACGCGGCTAGCCATGCCAGCCCGGTGCCGCGTGGCGCATCCGCCAGACGCTTCTCCGACGGGAAGGTTTCGGACGTGTGCATCGGTGCGTCGGTGGCGGCCGACGTTGATGTGGATTCAATGTCTTCGCTCATGTCGTCATGCTAACCCAACTGCGCGCGAGCGGCAGCGCTTGCGCGGTCACAGACGGTGCCGCGTCAACGCTTTTTGTGCGGCATCGAGCAAGTCATCCGGGGAAGCGGAAGCCGCCACGCAGATCTGCGCAAAACCTTTTTCCCGAGCGATCGCAGCAAGGCGCGCGCTGCTGACGACCAACGTCTGCCGACGCAGGCGCGCGAGCAGTGCGGTGGGTAGCAGGGCAACCAGATGGGTCAGCGCCGCCGCACTGGAGATCAGCATGAGGAGCGGGTCAGCAGCGTGCGCAAGGCCGTCGAAATGACGCTGCAGCAGTCGTGGCGGGTCGCGTTGATACACATGCATCGTTTCGATCTGCGCGCCGCGCGCGGCCAGCGTTAAGGCGAGCAAATCACGTCCGCCGGCAGCGCCGATCAACACAATCCGCCGGTCGCGCACATCGGCAAGCTCGGGCAAGGCCAGCAAGGCTTCGCTGTCGCTGCGTCCTTCGGGGGCAAGCGCGCGCACGCAATGGCGCGCGAGGGCGCGTTGGGTGCCGGCGCCCACGGCGAAAACGCGCGCGGGTTGCATCCCGGCAAGCGCAGGAAGCAGGCGAAACGCGAAACGCACCGCCGCGGGACTGATGAAAATAGCCGCGTGCGCGAGGTTCATTGCCGCCTGTACGCGCTTTCGCAGCGGCCCCGCATCGGTCGTTGCGCGCAATGACAGCCCGGGCACGCACACTACGCGGCCACCACGCGCCTGAACGCGCGAGCGTAACGATGCGGCGCTATCGGCTGTACGCGTGAGCACGATCGTTGCGCCAGCCAGCGCAGATGCGGAATGCAAATCGGACATGTTGTTCGTGCGGCTCTACGTACCCCACAGATGATACGCGTGTCGACTTGAGTCGCGCGCTTCAGTTGCGCACACTGCGCCGCCATTCCTGCGTAATCGCCCGGTGAACCCATCTTCCGCAAACGACATGCGAGCCGCGTCCATGGCGCTTGAACGCGAACTGCTCGCGACCATTCCGCTGGCGAGTGCGATGCGCTTGTCAATCGCTGACTACGACGGGGATTCGCTGACCATTGCCGCGCCACTGGCACCGAACATCAACGACAAGGGTTGCGCGTTTGGCGGCAGTCTCGTCAGCGTGATGACGTTGGCCGGCTGGGCGTTGGTCAAGCTCGCCACGCACGCGCGCGGACTGCCCTGCGATATCTACGTGCAAGACAGCGCAATCCACTATCTCGCGCCGGTGTGGGACGACTTCGTCGCCACCGCACAACTGGGCGAAGGAGAGACATTCGCGGCGTTCTTCGATGCGCTGGCGCAGCAGCGCAAGGGCCGCCTGCGCGTGCGCTGCGTGGTGCCGCTGGCGGACGGCAGCGCCGCCGCCACGCTGGAGGCGCGTTTTGTAGCGCTCGCGAAAGCCTGACGCGCACGCTACATTGCGGCGACTGGGTCCACGTGCGGGAGAATTATCATGCGTCGTTACCTGATTGCTTGTGCCGTGGCGACCCTCGCCACCTCGCTGGGCGCCTGCGCGACCGATAAAATGCGCTCGAAACAAAAGGTGCTTGACGACACCCTGCGCTCGTACGCGGCAACCATCCGCTGGGGCGACATGGCCCAGGCGCAGGCGTTCATCGATCCCAAATTGCTCAAGGAACACCCGCCGACCGCGCTCGAACTGGCGCGTTACAAACAGGTGCAAGTCAGCGGCTACGACGAGCAGCCAGCAGTGCCAGTGGGCGATACGGAGGTGCGCCAGACCGTGAAGATCGATCTGGTAAACATCAACACCCAACACGCCCGCAGCGTCATCGATCATCAGGTGTGGCGTTACGACGACGTAGCCAAGCACTGGTGGCTGACGTCGGGCTTGCCCGATATCAGCCGCTCCGAGTAAGGCACGCGACGCTGGAGAGCCGCGCAGACGGCGCCAGCGGTTTGCATCTTCCATTGCAATCGGTCTCGACGCATCGGTATTGTTTTTGCCGGCCGCACTGCACTCGGCGATAATCCCCGGCCGCGCCCCTCATCCTCATTCGAAAACCATGTCCGACGTTCTGCACCGCCTGCCCGAGTTTCTGGGCAATCATTTCTACCTGACACTCGGTTTAATCGGGGTGCTGATCGCCCTGGCCGTGAGCGAGGCGCAACATCTGCTGCGTGGCTACACGGCGTTGACGCCGGCCGGACTGACCCAGCTGATCAATCGCGACAACGCCCTGTTGATCGACGTGTCGAGTCAGGTTGATTTCGAGAAAGGCCATATCCCCGGCGCGAAGGCGGTGGCGTTGAGCCAGTTTGATCCGGAAAGCAAGGATTTGGTGAAAGTGCGGGAGTTGCCCGTGGCGGTCGTGTGCAAGAACGGCCAAGCCTCGGCGCAAGCCGCACGGCGTTTGAAGAAAGCCGGATTCCTGCACGTGTTCTGGCTTGAGGGCGGACTTGGCGCATGGAACGAAGCGCACATGCCGTTGGCCAAAGGCCGTGCCTGATCTGCTGCACCCATTGGCGCGTCGCATGGAGGCGCCATGGATCGGTCGGGTGCGGCGCGCCGAAGCTGTCCGCATACCGAATGCAGGCGCAACGGCAAAGTGCGTCCTTGGCGCGTCCGTGGGATAATCGCCGCCCTTTTTCTTTCTGGCGATCACTTTCCCCATGGCAGACAACAGCAACGGCGCCGCGAATGGCCAAACCCCGCCGCCCGATGGCCAGGCGCAACTGAACCTGCAGCGTGTCTATGTAAAAGACGTCTCGTTCGAGGCGCCTGCTTCGCCGCAGATCTTTCAGCAGCAGGGCCAATCGAATGTCGAGCTCAATCTCAGCCAGCGCGTGGCCCCGCTGGGCAATGATGCGTTCGAAGTCGTGCTCACGGTGACGGCGACGTGCAAGATCGAGGACAAGACCGTCTATCTGGCTGAAGTGCATCAGGCTGGCATCTTTGGCCTGACCGGTTTCGACGCGTCCAACCGCGACGCCATCCTCTCCACATATTGTCCCAACGCGCTGTTCCCGTATGCGCGCCAGATCATCTCGGACCTGGTCCAGAATGGCGGTTTCCCGCCCTTTTTCCTGCAGCCGATCAACTTCGAAGCGCTTTACGCCGAACAGCTGCGCCGGCGGGACGCCGCGCCCGCCGAAGGCGCGGATCGCGTACTGCAGTAAGCGCTGGGCGCGTCGCCCGCCATGTCCTCCTCGCGATCGGTCGCGGTCCTCGGCGCCGGTTCGTGGGGCACTGCGCTGGCAGTGCAACTTGTGCGCAACGGTGTGCCGACCACGCTGTGGGGGCGCACGCCGCAATCCGTGGTCGATATGGCGCGCGCGCGCCGCAACATCCGTTATCTGCCCGAACTCGAACTGCCCGCCGCTTTGCAGTTGTCGGCGATGATCGAACCCAGCGTGCGCGATGCCGGCACGCTGCTGATCGCGGTGCCAAGCCATGCCTTTGCGCAATTGCTCGACGCGATTGCGCCGTGGGTTGCGCCGGACGTCGGCATTAGTTGGGCAACCAAGGGTTTTGATCCGGCCAGTGGGCGCTTCCTGCATCAGCTTGTCGCCGAGCGTCTGCCGCACAATCGGGCGGCGATCGTGACCGGACCTTCGTTTGCGCGCGAAGTCGCGCTGGGCCAGCCGACCGCGTTGACCGTGCATTCGGGGAACGCGGCGTTTGCACAGGAGATTGCGCACAAGCTGCACTCGCCGAAATTTCGCGCCTACACCGGCAGCGACGTGATTGGCGCCGAACTTGGCGGCGCGATGAAGAACGTGCTTGCCGTCGCGACCGGGGTGGCCGATGGCTTGCAATGCGGTCTCAATGCGCGCGCCGGCTTGATTACGCGCGGGCTCGCCGAGATGCTGCGCCTCGGCGAAGCGCTCGGCTGTCGTGCGGAAACGTTGATGGGTCTGGCCGGGTTGGGTGATCTGGTGCTGACCTGCACAGGTGATCTTTCGCGCAACCGTCGACTCGGTCTCGCGCTCGGTCGCGGCGTCAGTCTGACGCAAGCGATCGCTGAGATCGGCCAGGTTGTCGAAAGCGTTCAGACCGTCGATGCGGTGATGAAGCTCGCCAACGAACACGCCGTGGAATTGCCGATCAGCTCACTTGTGCAACGCGTGTTGCGCGCGGAACTCACTCCGATAGAAGGCATGACCGCACTTATTTCACGCGATCAAAAAGCGGAATATCCTTAGCCGGAAGCGGTCTGTGCGGCAGGCCTCGTCCAGCGTCCGACCTGGCGGGGCGCGTGCAGCTACGCGGCGCCGCCAAATCCCGCTTGCCGCCACGCCTCGTAGACAACGATCGCAACGGTGTTGGACAGGTTGAGACTGCGATTGTGCGGCCGCATTGGCAGGCGCAGACGCTGTTCGGGCGCGATGCCCTCGAGAATGGCCTGCGGCAGACCGCGCGTTTCCGGGCCGAACAGCAGGGCATCTCCATCTGCGTAGTCGATCGTGTCGTAACACACGCGGCCGCGTGTGGACAACGCGAACAGCCGGCGCGGCTGCGCCGTCGCGATGAAGGCGGTGAGATCCTCATGCACCGCGACGGTTGCGAACTCGTGATAATCGAGTCCGGCACGCCGCAGCTTTGCATCGTCAAGTTCGAAGCCGAGCGGGCGCACCAGGTGCAGCGCCGCGCCGGTGTTCGCGCACAGGCGAATCACGTTGCCGGTATTGGGCGGAATCTCGGGTTGATACAGGACGACGTGCAGCACACGCGCATTATCAGGTCTGCCGCATGTGCCTGCGCAAGCACGGCACGTACGCGGGAGCGCCTCGCCGCGCCCGAGCCGCCGCGTCATCGAGCCGTTGCATGGCGTCCCGCTACATGTCGAGAAGTTCGACTCGCGTGCGCTCGACTTTCACGAGCGCGCGCAAGGCAGGCGCCAGTGCGGCCAGCGCAGGTCCGTGCGCGCGGACATGCACGGTCGGCAGCAAGGTCACCGGTAACGGCTCGGTTGTCGCAACGCTCAGCACAGCTTCATCGGGGTGGATCGCGTCGACATGCACGCTCACGGTCGGCAGTAAAGTTGCGTGTACCGCTGACTGGATATCAACCGACATCAAAGCGGGCTTCGGCGTGGGAATCGCAATCGAGCCATGCGCGAATGCGACGATTGCGCCGACGAGGGCGATGCCAATTGCGGCGCGGATCAAGGGTGTGCGGGTTTTCATGGTGTTCTCCTGCGAGCAGTGATGCATGCGGGGTAGAGCAATCGCCATGCCAGCGCGTGCGCGCCTGTCATCGCGGGTTTTTGGATGCGCAATCAAGGCATTGCGTTGCCGTGCCGGTAGTCACGGCGCGCTGTCCGGACGCATGACGGACGTTGGCCGCGTGTCCGCGGACAGACCCGATGCGCTGGTGCGCGAGGCGAGATATCTCCATGCAATGCATGGCACGATTGCGGGCAGCTGCGGCGCGAAACTTTGTTGCACGGTGCGAGGTCTGCATGCATTCGTGACCCACATTCGTTGCCGGCCTTTGCACGATCCAAGCTGTCGAACCCGTCTGTACACTGCACTGAAGGAAATTCCGATGCGCAATCATTTCATCGCCGGCTTGGCCGTCATGTTCGTCGGCCTCGGTCTCGGTGCAGGCGCGCGTGCCGCGGCGGTCGACAGTGTCGATATTCCATTCACGCGCTTCACCCTGCCCAACGGGCTGACCGTGGTGGTCAGCGAAGATCACAAGGCGCCGGTGGTCGCGGTCAGCGTCTGGTATCACGTGGGCTCCGCGGATGAACCGACCGGCAAGACCGGCTTCGCACATCTGTTCGAACATCTGATGTTCCAGGGTTCGGAAAACCACAAGGACGAATTCTTCCGCCCGTTCGAACTGGCGGGTGCGACCGATCAGAACGGCACCACCTGGTTTGACCGCACCAACTATTTCGAGACGGTGCCGACGACCGCGCTCGACATGGCCCTGTGGATGGAATCGGACCGCATGGGCCATCTGCTCGGTGCGATCGGCCAGCATGAACTCGACGAGCAGCGCGGCGTCGTGCAGAACGAAAAACGCCAAGGTGAAAACCAGCCCTACGGACGCGTCGACGAACGCATCATGGCCAACGCATTCCCGGCCAATCACCCTTACCACCACGACACGATTGGCTCGATGAAGGATCTCGATGCCGCTTCGCTGGCTGACGTGAAGCAGTGGTTCGGCACCTACTACGGCGCCGCCAACGTGACCGTCGCACTAGTCGGCGACATCACGCCTGGCGTGGCGAAGGCGAAAATGCTCGCGTACTTCGGCGACATTCCCGCAGGTCCGCCCGTGGCGCGCCAGCAACCCTGGACGGCGCAGCGCAACACGGCTACGCGCGACACGATGCAAGATCATGTCGCACAGACGCGGCTGTATCGCGAATGGAATGTGCCCGCATCCGGTACTGCGGACGAAGCGCAACTGGAACTCGCTGCTGCAGTGCTTGGAGGTGGCAAGACTTCGCGCCTGTACGAACGACTCGTCTACAAGGACAAGCTGGCCGACAGCGTTTCAGTTGGCGTGCAGTCGTTCGCATTGGCCTCGATGCTGCAACTGCAAGTCGATGTGAAGAGCGGCGTCGATCCCGCGAAGGTCGAAGCAGCCATCGCCGACGAGTGGCGCCGATTCCTCAAGGACGGCCCGAGCGCCGATGAACTTGCGCGAGTCAAGATCGATACGCGCGCCGGTTTCATCCGCAGTCTGGAAAAGGTCAACGGCAAGGCGAGCATTCTCGCCGAAGGCCAGGTTTATCGCGGCGATCCAGCCGCGTACAAGATCGATTTGGCGCGCATTGCCGCAGCCACCCCGGCAAGCGTGCTGGCCGCATCGAAGCAATGGATCGCCATAGGCGACTACACCTTGACAGTGAGCCCGGCGCCCAAGGCGGCAGATTTTTCCAAAGATGACGAGATGGAAAAATCAGGCCGCGCGGCGATTGACGGTCGGCCCGAGGCAAAGCTGCCGCCATCGCAGACCTTCAAGACGGTCGCCTCGGACATCGAGCGCAGCAAGGGCGTGCCGCTCGTCGCGCAATTTCCCGATCTGAAGTTCCCGACCCTCGAACACGGCAAACTCAAGAACGGCATTGCGGTCGTGCTCGCGCAACGCCACACCATTCCGGTGGTGCAGGTGGAGCTGCAATTCAACGCGGGTTATGCATCCGATCAAGGGCGCACGCTCGGCACTTCCGCGTTCACCATGGCGATGCTCGATGAAGGCACGAGGGATCTCGACTCGCTGGAAATCGCACGCCGCGCCGAGCGTCTCGGCGCCGAGATCGGTGCCGCTTCCGGTCTGGACAGTTCGAGCGTGAAGCTCAACGCGCTCGACTCGCAACTCGAGCCGTCCTTGCGGCTGTATGCCGATATCGTGCGCAACGCCGCGTTCCGCGACGCCGACCTCGCTCGCGTGCGCGGCCAGTGGCTGGCGCGCATCGCGCAGGAGAAAACGCAGCCGACAGGACTTGCGCTGCGCACCTTGCCGCCGCTGTTGTATGGCGCCGGCCACGCCTACGCGATTCCCTTTACCGGTTCGGGTTCTGAAACCTCGATTCAATCGTTGAAGGTGGACGACCTGCGCGCCTACGTGCGCGATTTCATCCGCCCGGACAATGCGACGATCCTGGTCGCCGGCGACACCACGCTGGCGGCTATCGTGACGCAACTGGATGCGGTTTTCGGCGACTGGACAGCCCCCGATTCCGCCGTGCCAGCGAAAAATATCGCGACTGTCGCGGCACCGAAGCAGCCACGCGTGTACCTCATGGACAAACCTGGCGCGCTGCAATCGTTGATCCTTGCCGGCGTCGTCGCTCCATCGACCAAGGCCCCCAACAATCTTGAAATCCAGACCATGAACGGTGCTTTCGGTGGCAGTTTTACCTCGCGTCTCAACATGAATCTGCGCGAGGAAAAGCACTGGGCATACGGCGCTGGCAGTTTTCTTTCCAACGCAATCGGGCAAAGGCCGTTCCTTCTGTATGCGCCGGTGCAGACCGACAAGACCAGCGAATCTGTAGCTGAAATCCTGCGCGAAGCAAAGGAGCTGATCGGCGCCAAACCACTGACGCATGCCGAGATCGACAAGATCAAGGTTGGCGACGTGCGCAGCCTGCCCGGCGAATACCAGACCACGGGCGCGGTGCTCGGTGCAATGGCCGGCATTACGTTGTACGACCGCCCGGACGACTACGTGCAAACCTTGAAGCCGCGCATCGAGGCGCAAGCGGACGCCGCGGTGCAGGCGGCGGCCAGGGAAATCGTCAGGCCCGATGCGTTGACCTGGATCGTGGTCGGCGATCTGAAAAAAATCGAACAGCCGATCCGCGCGCTCAAGATCGGCGTCGTCGAGGTCATCAACGCCGATGGCAAGCGCGTGCGTTGATGCGCGCCCAGCCTACAATCGTTGCTCAACCCCGCGATCGGAGCTGCCCATGAAAACCCTGCCGCTGATTTTCCTGATGAGCCTGCCGCTGGCCGCCTGCAGTTGGGGCATCAAGCTCGACTCGGGGGGCGACAAGGTGCGCACTGCGTGGGATGGCAAGGTGCCTGGCTGCAAGGACATGGGGCGCGTCACCGTATCAGTGCTCGATCATCTCGGACCGGTCGATCGCAGCGGACTCAAGGTGAGTGACGAACTGGAAGTGATGGCACGTAACGAAGCCGCTGGCTTGAGCGCCGACACGATCGTTCCGCTCGGCGATCCGCGCGATGGCCAGCAAAGCTGGGGTGCGTATCACTGCGGTCCCGTCGCGCACACGGCCCGACCGCCCATGCGCATCGAGCAAAAAGACAGCGACGGCAAGGTCGAGACGTATCCGATCAAGGATCATTGAGCCAATGCCGCCCGAGCGCATTTGCTCGCGAAGGCGGCACCCGCCCCGGAAAATGGCAGGCTTGCGTGCGGCTAGGGAATGGCCACGCGTGCGCGGTGCGCCTGGCGCAGGATCGCGGGATAGGCATGCGGCGAATGCGCCTCGACCGGCAACGGCGATGCAACATCAGTCGCGCGCGGGCGCACGATTGCATCGAACGGCACCACCTGCGCCGCGGGGTCGAATCGACAGGGACCGGCTATGCCATGCGCGTTCTGCAGCGCAATGCAGGCGTTCTGCAAATCGGCCACATCCGGTTGTGGCGCACCATCTTTCCACCTGCGCAACGCTTCCCAGCCGGCCAGCCCTTCGGCGGCGGTGAAGCCGCAATGTGTCGGTGCGTCCTCGTCGACGATGGCGATGGTCAGCTGGTTGGCGGGCACGGCGCGGCGAACGAAGTCTTCGTTGCCCGGGATCACCAATTGGTCGCGGCTGGTGTGCATCGTGAGCACTTTGGAGCTGCCGATCAGGCCACGGAAATCCGACACCTGATGCAATTCCAGGGCGGCGACCGGATCGGCCACGATGCGGGCGATCCCGGCATCGATCGCCGCATCGCTGCTGTAGTCCACGCCGACGGTGGTAAACGGATTGCGTCCGCCCAGCTTGTCCGGCGCACGCACCAGATCGCTCATCACGAAGGTCGAATAACCGATGTTGGTGACAAAGAAATGCTCGTCGGTGATATGTGCAAACGCCATCAGTTCATCGAGCCGACGCTGCATCGCGTCGTTGCGTAGATAGCTCGGCAGGTTTACGCCGGTGCATTGATTGAGTGGCAACAACGCGCGTGCGACTTGCGCCTGATCACTGAGGTCGCCGAGATCGTCCGGAATCATGTTGAGGTTGAACGCCCACGGCAACGGCTCGGCGCCTTTGGGCAAGTCGCCGGCGTCGTGGCACACGACATCGTAGGCGAGGCGCAAATCAATCGCTGAATCCCACAGGCGCGCGCCCGCTGCGGCCGGACATAGGGCAAACGTCCCGCGCACCGGCGGAAAGCCCCGCGCTTCGGCGAGCTTCAAGGCGATCAGCCCGCCCATCGAACCACCGAATGGAACAATCTCGCCGGGTACGCCGGCGATGTTCTCGAACACATCCAGCAACTCACGGTTGTCACTGATCGCGCCGAACAGCGCCCAGCCGCGCTGGTGAAAACTGGTGGCCGCGATCGCATAGCCTTCGGCCAGCACCACATCACGCAAGGGGCCGAGACCCGGCGGATTCGTCGCTACGGTGAAATCGAAACCGTGCTGATACAGCACCAGCGCATCGCCCGCGTGCCAGCCTTCAGGAATCGCAATGTGATACCACGCGCCCGAGGGCGCGACGCCGGTCACATCCCGTGCCGCCGCATGTAGATCGGCGACGCGCCCGAAACCCAGCAGGCACAACACGGTGAACAAGGTCCGAAACATCCAAGTGTCCTCGCAACGGAGCCAGACGTGGTCACGCACACCTTAGTCGTGCGGGGCTGAGCGCGAGGTTAAGCGACAGAATGTGCGAACCTACAAGGCAGTTGCATGCTCGCTTGTGATCCAGCGCGATAGCGCGCATGCCATCACGGTCAAGCGGCGCGGGCAGGTAGAATCGCCGCTTATGCCCGACTCCGACATCTCCAGCGCACCACGCGCGCCCAATCCTCTGCTGGCCGGCTTGGGGCGCGTGCTTGAAGCGGCTTTGAACCGCCTCGTTGATCTGGATGTGGATACGCGCGCGCGTATGGCCGCACTTGAAGGGCGCGCGGTCACGCTGGATATCCGCAACACTGCGCTGGCTTTGCGCGTCGAGGTTGCAGACGGACGATTGCGCGTCGGTCCTGCGTTTGGCGGCGACAGCGCGCTGCGCGTCGCCGCAACGCCGGCCAGCTTGTTAGCGCTCGCCTTCGCGCGACGCCACGACGGTGGGTTGGCGCCCGGCATGGTGGAGATTGGCGGCGATGCCGAACTCGCGCGTCGGCTGCAACAGATTGCCACCCGTTTTGCGCCGGACGTGGACGCAGTGTTCACGCGCGTCTTTGGCGATGTGCTTGGCTTCCAGATCGCGCGATCGCTGCGACGCGGCCTGGCGGGCGCGCGCAACGCGGCGCATGCGCTCGCGCAAGACGCCGCCGAATTCTTGAGCGAGGAAGGGCGCGACGTGGTGGCCAAGGCGGAGCTCGACACGTTTCTCGACGAGGTGGATGCGTTGCGCGAGCGCGCCGACCGGCTCGATGCGCGTGTGCATCGAGTGCAGGCGACGCGCGCGTGACCACCATGCGCCAGTTGCCGCGTCTGCTGCGCATCGCCGGCGTATTGGTGCGCTATCGGCTCGACGATTTGATCGATGTCACCCATCGCTCGCGTGCGCTGGCTTTCGCACGCTTCATATTGCCGCGGCCACGCGCGCAATTGGCGCAACTGCCGCGCGGCGAACGCTTGGCGCTCGCACTGACAGACCTCGGCCCGATTTTCGTCAAATTCGGGCAGATCCTGTCGACGCGCCGCGATCTGATCCCGATCGATGTCGCGCTTGCGCTGGCGCAATTGCAGGATCAGGTGGCACCGTTCCCGGGTGCATTGGCGAGGGCCGCCGTCGAGCGAGCACTGGGCGCGCCGATTGCCGATCGTTTCGCGACGTTCGATGATGCGCCGCTGGCGTCCGCCTCGATCGCGCAGGTGCATGCAGCGACTTTGCCCGATCAGCGCAAGGTCGTGGTCAAGGTACTGCGCCCGGACATCCATGCGCGCATCGCGGCCGACGTGGCCTTGCTGCGCGCGCTCGCCAATCTCGTACAGCGCCTGCATCCGCACGCCGACAAGATTCGCCCGCACGACATCGTGGCGGAGATTGAAACCACTCTGACCCACGAACTGGACCTTGCGCGCGAAGGCGCCAATGCGTCGCTGTTGCGGCGCAATTTCATCGATTCGAATGATCTGTACGTGCCCGAAGTGATCTGGTCTCACAGCAGCGAAGGTGTGCTTGTGCTGGAGCGGGTGTACGGCATTCCGGTGGATGATCTGGCCGCACTGGATGCGGCCGGCATCGATCGCATCGCCCTCGCTGAAAAAGGTGTGCGGTTGTTTTACACGCAGGTGTTCCGCGACAACTTCTTCCACGCCGATGCGCATGCGGGGAACATCTGGGTCGACCCATCGCGCCCGCACGATCCGCGCTTCATCGCACTCGATTTCGGCATCATGGGATCGCTGCCCGAGCGCGATCAGTACTGGCTTGCGGAAAATTTCCTCGCCCTCTTCAACCAGGATTACGCGCGCATCGCCGAGCTGCATGTGCGTGCCGGATGGATGCCGACGACTGCGCGGCTGGATGAACTGGAAGCGGCCGTGCGCACCGTGTGCGAACCGTATTTCACGCGACCGTTGAGCGAGATTTCACTGGCGGAAGTCGTGGTGAAACTGTTCCAGATGGCGCGCCGCCATGAACTGACCGTGCAGCCGCAATTGATCCTGCTGCAGAAAACCCTCCTCAATATCGAAGGTGTCGGGCGCCTGCTGCATCCGCAGATCGATATCTGGGCCACCGCAAAACCGGTGCTCGAACGCATCTGGCGCCAGCGCCGCGGTCCGCGCGCGCTGTTCAAGGCGCTGCGCCGACGGCTACCCGAATGGATGGCCGCGGCGCCCGATATGCCCCAGCTTGTGCATGACTATCTGGCACAGGCGACCCGCGGCACGTTGGAACTTCGTGTTGCATCCGATGATCTGAAGCGACTGGAATTGGGCTTGCGGCGCGGACGGCGCAGCGCGATCTGGCTGTCGCTCGGGGTTTCGCTTGGCGTCGGTGCGGTGCTGGTGGCGCTGTTTGCGGCAGCGACCCATTTGTTGACTGGCGCAGTGTGGGCGAGCGCGATCATGGGCATGGCCGCGTTGTTCGCTTTTGGCATGGCGTGGCGCAAGATTTGATCTGTTTTTCGCATGGAGAGGTGACAATGAACAAGTTCAACCTGATCGTGATGGCCTGCAGTGTGGCTCTGGCTGCCTGCGCCGCGCGCGAACCGAGCAACGCGGAATTGACCACGCTCCTGCATCGCCAGGATGCCAGCGCGACCGCTGTCGATGCGCCGCTCGATGCGTCCGCCGTCATGTGCCTGCGCAGTTGGTCGGGCGACAGCGAGCTGACCAAGAACCTGCCCGCTGCCGCCAACATGGATTCGTCGAAAGGCCAATGCCGCTCGCGTCTGGATGGCTGGCTGGCTGACGCCGCGCGCAATCCGACCAAACTTGATTTCGCGCAAGTGAGCACGCCGGCTGCGACTCGGCGTGCCATGGCAATGCTGGTTGGACGTGGAGGCGCGGATGCCAGCGTCGATGCCAGCCAATCGACGCTTGCTACGTCCGTACCCGCACCGACGCCGCCTGCGGTTGCCACCGAGGAACAAGGTCCGGCTCCGGATATCGAAACGGTGCTGACGCAGGCCGGCGAGGTATGCCAGAAGGCTAAGGAATTGATGGCGTCGGGCACCAAGGATGGCCGTCTGGAACGCTACGCGGATTTCTGCGGCAACAACCTCAGTCAGACGCGCACGAAAGTCGATCAAGTCAAACTGAGCGGCGACAGCGCGCAGCTCGAACAACTTGCACGCAGCATGGACAAGATGGTTTCGACCGGCCGCGCGTTGGCACGCAATGTCGAGAACAAGGCGGCGGGGCACTGACATCACGCAACTTGGCGACGCCGCCACGGCGGAAAATTCAAAACCGCATGCCGGCTAGAATGCCGGCATGCTCGAGATCGACGACAGCCTCAGGATTCCGGATGACGAACTTGTCGAGCGCTTCGTGCGCGCGGCAGGTCCGGGCGGCCAAAACGTCAACAAGGTGTCGAGTGCGGTCGAACTGCGCTATGACATTGCCGCTTCGCGCGCGCTGCCCGATGCGGTGCGCGCGCGCTTGCTCGCGCGTCGCGATCGACGCCTGACCGCCGTTGGCGTACTCGTGATCCAGGCGAACCGGTTTCGCGATCAGGGCAAGAATCGCGAAGACGCGCGCGCACGGCTCGCCCAGATCATCCGCGCCGCATTGGTCGCGCCAAAACGGCGCATCGCCACACGTCCGACGCGAGCATCCAAAGAACGCCGCATCGATGCGAAAAAAAACCGCGCGGCGATCAAGCGCAATCGCGGCGGCAGCGCGTGGCAAGCCGAGTGAAAACCACTGCGGACATGGTGCTGCCGCAGGCCATTCCGCAATTTCCACAGCATGCAGGACGGCGTCTGTGCGCATGGTTGCTGCACCACTGCGGCTGGCACATGCTGGGTGCGTTTCCGGATCAACCCCGATTGGTTTTAATTGCCGCGCCGCATACCTCGTGGTGGGATGGCGTGTGGGGATTGCTGTTCAAGGTTGCGCTCGGCCTCGACCTTGTTTTTCTCGGCAAACGCGAACTGTTTCATGGTCCGCTCGGATGGACGTTGCGGCGACTCGGCGGTATTCCAATCGATCGCGCCAGTCCGCACGGCGTAGTTGAACAGATGGTCGAGCGCTTTCAAGGCAGCCGGTGCCTGTGGGTCGGCATGGCACCGCAAGGCACGCGCAAGCAAGTGGGTCACTGGCGCACCGGTTTCTGGCAGATTGCGCATGCCGCCGGCGTGCCGATCCTGCCAGTCGCGTTCGATTATCCGAGCCGCACGATCACCCTTGGTGGATTGTTTCAGCCAAGTGACGACATGGAGGCAGATGTGGCCGCGTTACAGCGATTTTACGCACCCTTTCAGGGTAGACGTGTGCGACGCGAGAGCTCCGAACCGGCGCCGTGAACGATGCGGTAGCGCCGCACCCGCCGTCTTGACTGACGCAAACTCCGGCAGATTTTTCCGATCCGTTCAGCGCGAGCGGCTTCAGTTCGAGTGGTTTTCTTGTGTCGCGGCTAGCGCATCGCGCTTTCCGGCGCTGCCCCAGGCTCTCACTGCTCGTGCAGGATCGGCGGCTGCCGCGATACTTTTTTACACCTCACAGATCAGGAGCCTTATTTCTGCCGATGTTCCGCGGGAGGTTCACCCTGCCGGCTGCGACCATCGTCAGCGCAACAATCAACCATGCCAGCGCCGCATTGACGACCAGATGACCCTGCTTGGCGGTGTCCGCGAGTCCGTCGCCGAGCACGGCGATGCCCAGCGTGGCGAGCATCGTCGTTGCGGTCAGCGCGGTGTAGTCGAGCGCGCGGCTGCCACGTTGCCAGCCATTGCGGAACAGCAACACGACCCACCCAAGGAATGGCAGCGCCAGCAACGAAAGTTGCAACAAGGGATGGGCGTGCAGCAGGCGGCCGATGCTCGGCGGCGAGGTGGCGACCGCGAAATCCCCGCCTTCGACTTCGCCGAGATTTTTCGCGATCCAGGGATCGAGACCAAGCGCGCCGTTCCCGGCCAGACGAAGCGCGAGGCGCGGATGACGCGCCAGCGCCCCCAGTTCCTTGCCGCGATTGAAATCAACCAATCCGCTGCATACGCGCTCGGGCAAATCCGGAAACTCCCACGCGTGACGACCGCTGTAAATCGCGCACGCCGGATCGATGTGAAGTTCTTCGAGCAGCCCGCGGCGGTCATCGGCGAAGGGCAGCAGCGCGGTAAACACGACATCTGCGCGATTGTATTGATCGATCGCGTCCATCATCGTGCCGTCGCGATGCAACTGCACGAACTGCAGCGAGAATCCGGCAAATGCGCCGAGCAGCACGGCACCGGCGCGCCAACTGAAGCGGTGCAAGCGGACGCGATCAAGCACGATCACGACCAACGCCAACGTCAGTGGCAGCAGCAGATGCTGGATTTTGCTTGCCGCCAGCGCGAAAGCCGCCAGCGCGAGCAGCGCAGTGCGCGTGCGACTGCGCTCTTCATCGCGCCACAACAAGATCAGCGCAAACAATGCGTAAGCTGCGAGCAGCGCGCTGCCTTCAGCGTAGAACGTATTGAGGTAAAACGTATTGCCAGGATCGGCAAACAACAACGGCACCAGCGCAGCGTTGGCGAGCGCCGCGGGCGTGTCGCCGCGGCGCAGCCATGCCAGCGAAATTGCGCTCGACAACCCCAGCAGCACCAGCCAGCGCAACGCCCCAACCCAGCGCACATCGTGCATCTCGCCGGCGCCCGCCAGCTCGCCGATTTTCCAGATCAGCGCGGTTGCACCGGTAAACACCAGTTCGCTCGACCAGTAACACATCGGATCGTCGATCACGATGAAACGGAACTTCGCAAACGGCGCCTGCGGGCTGTTCTGCAACGGCGCGATGCGAGCCGGGCGATCCGGGTAGAAATGAAAGCAGTTTGTATAACGGGTTTGATCGTAGCTGTTGGCGTACGCGTAGAGCGGGTCGTGCGCCCACAACGCGAGCGCACGCAGGCTGCCGGCGAGCAGCAGCAGCGCAATCCATACCCACGCCCTGTTTCGATTGGTACCAAGACGCATCATGCGGTCGCTCCGAATGGTGTGCAGCCGGAGCAAGATCGGCGAGCGTCCGGGGCCATGGCAGCATCCATCAAGGCGGAAGGCGCATGGTAGGACGGCGCGCCCAGTAATGGCATCAGCGCGGCCTATTCGTCGTTGGCGAGCCGCGCAGTGTCGATTGCATCACGCCCAGCCTGTGCGCCACGTCTCGCAGCGACCGCCAAGGGGTTCCGCGGCATGGCCACGGGCCCGGTGCTAGGATTCGCTTCAATCGAGGGCATTCGCCCTGAGGGGAAGGATCATGAGAACGCGTCTGGGCCATTACGACATCGTCGCCGAGCTTGGCCGCGGCGGCATGGGCGTTGTCTACAAAGGCTATGAATCCTCGCTCAATCGATACGTCGCGATCAAGGTGCTGGCCGATTCGCTGGCCCACGACGAGGGCATCAAGGAGCGTTTCCTGCGCGAGGCGCGCAGCATGGCCGCGCTCAACGATCCGCACATTATCCAGATTTATTTCATCGGCGATGACGAAGGCCAAACCTACTTCGTGATGGAGTTTGTCGAGGGCGAATCGCTCGGCTCCATGCTGAAACGGGATCACAAATTGACAGTCGAGCAATCGGCCAAGGTGATCCAGCAGACTGCGTTGGGCCTTGCGACCGCGCACGATCGCGGCGTCGTGCATCGCGATATCAAGCCCGGCAACCTGATGATTTCCAGCCGCGGCACGGTCAAGATCGCCGATTTCGGCATTGCGCTTTCCAATCAGGACATTTCCAAGAAACTCACCAGCACCGGCGAATTCGTCGGTACGCCGGGCTATCTTTCGCCCGAGGTGTGTCTGGGCAAACCGGTCGATCAGCGTTCGGACATCTTCTCGCTCGGCATCGTGTTGTTCGAAATGCTGACCGGCAAGATGCCGTTCAACGACGAATCGCCGCTCGGTCTGATGCTTGAAGTGGTCAAGGCCGACATCCCCGATGTGCGCCAGATCAACAGCGATGCGGATCCGTTGATTGCGCAGATTCTTGGCCGGATGATTGCCAAGGACCCCGCGGATCGTTACCAGAATTGTCACGAGCTGGCCACGGACATCAGCAAGCATCCGCTGGTAGCCAAGGGCGGGCCGATCACGGCACAGACGAAGATGTCGCCGGCTGCGGCGACGTTGATCGGGCAAAAGACACCGAGCGCCGCGCAGATCGCATTGGCGAGCACGCCGGCCACGCCAATGCGCGCTGCTGCCAACACGAACATAACCCCCGCGCCTCAAGCGGCGCCGCCACTTGCCGGCGCAGCGGCACATCAATCCGTGCTGGATCGGCAAACGGCAGTGAGCGTGCGGTCGCGGCAATCGGCTTTGCCGTGGGCGATTGCCGCGTTGTTGTTGCTCGGTATCGGCGGCGGCGCGTATGCCTGGCGGACGCATAATCCAACCCTGGCTGGCGTGTTCGGGGCGCCTGCTGCCGCAACCAATGGCGCTGTCGCGACGACCGCCGCGACGACGCCATCGGCGAGCGATTCGATCAAGGCTTCGATCACGTCATCGGCGTCCGTTGCGACCGCATCCACGCCTATCGACACCGTGGGATCCAGCGCAGCTCCAGCACCTGCATCGCAGCCCGCAGCTGGTCCGGAAAACACGAACAATGCGGCGGTTGCTGTTGCGCGACCGGCCAGCGCGACCGATTCCGCTGGGGCGGAAGCGCCTGCTGCGCGCGCGTCGCAAGCGGGCATGCAGGCCTTGCACGAACTCCCCGCCGCGCAAGCGGCAGCGAACGCTGCCGTCGACGCACCTGCACCACGCATTGCCAAGGCGGCGGTTGAGCATCCGGCTGCAGCGCCCAAACCGCATGTCCCGACAGTTGCCGTCATCGCATCAGGGGACGACGTGATTGCCTCGCCCGCAGAAGAGGCGCTGGTCAGCCTGCTGCAAAGCCGCGGCTTCCGCGTGATCGAAGGCGGCCGCAGTCAAGGAGACAGTCCGAACTTGCGCGCGCTTGCGGGCAAGGCGGACGCAGTGGTTTTCGTGCGTGCGCGGCCGGTCGGTACGCAGCAAATGCAGTATTACGGCCAGAGTTCGACGCTTTACACGGTGCAGCTTGGAGTGAAGGCCTACCGCGTCTCCGATGGCAGCGTGCTGTGGACGAGCGGCGCCGAGCAGGTCAACTTCACCAGCCTCAATGCCGCCGAAAAAGCACGCGAGGCAATCGAGCCGATGTTGGACAAAGTGGACGGCCGACTAGCGGAGTTCCGTTCGCGCGGCAGCCGCGGTTGAATAGCAGCCGTGGACACAGGCGCTTCGACACCGCGGTTGTCGCCGCAGCGTCGAAGCGCCACGAACTGCGTCACAGCGCAGCGAGATTGGCATAGGCAAGCACGAGTCGCTTGCGCCCGGCGCCGGCGAAATTGACTTCAACCAGCAGATGCGTGCCGGCGCCTTCGTAACTCAGCACCACTCCCTCGCCAAAGCTCGCATGCGCGACGCGCTGGCCGAGTTTGAACGGCGCCGCAGCGGCCGGCGTTGAATCGAAAAATCGTCCCGCAAATGCGGGTCGGCTGACCTGCACGCGCGGACGCACTTCGTGCACGAGAGCGGCAGGAATTTCGGCGAGGAAGCGCGATGGACGTGCATACGATTCGACTCCGTGCAATCGACGCGATTCGGCATAGGTCAGCAGCAAGGTTTCGCGCGCCCGCGTGATGCCGACATAGGCGAGGCGGCGTTCCTCTTCGAGGCGACCGGGCTCCTCGGTCGATTTCTGGCTCGGAAAAAGGCCGTCTTCCAGTCCGACCAGGAACACAGTCGGAAACTCCAGTCCCTTGGCCGAATGCAAGGTCATCAGTTGCACGCAGTCCTGCCACGCTTCGCCCTGGCCTTCGCCGGCCTCGAGCGCTGCGTGTGACAGGAATGCCGCCAGTTCGGAAAGACCCGCTTCAAAATCCTCCGGTGTGCGCCGGAAGCGGCTTGCGACATTGACCAGTTCGTCCAGGTTCTCGACGCGCGACTCCGCACTGCCACGACTGTCCTTTTCGTAGAAATCGCGCAAGGCAGAACGCGCGAGTGCATGCTCGATCTGTTCCGCCAATGCGAGCGGTTCATCCCGATTTTCTGCGCCTCCGTTGACAGCGTTATCTTCGGCGGTGAGGGGTGGGGCGAGGGCGCGCTCTGGCGTCGCGCGAACCAGACATTCGTTCGCCAGGCCCTCGATCAGTTCCAGGAACGCGCGCAACGCATTCGTCGCGCGTCCCGCCAGCGTGCCTGCACCCAGTTCGCCCAGTACCGCTTCCCACATCGACATGTCTTCGCGCCGCGCACGCTGGCGCAACAGATCGAGCGTGCGTCCGCCGATGCCGCGCGGCGGTGTGTTGACCGCGCGTTCGAACGCCGCGTCGTCGTGGCGATTCGCGACCAGACGCAGATACGCCAGCGCATCCTTGATCTCGGCACGATCGAAATAGCGCAGGCCTCCGTAAATGCGATACGGAACCTTGTGCTGAATCAACTGTTCTTCGAAATTGCGTGATTGCGCGTTCGAGCGATACAGAATCGCCGCATCCGACGGCTTCGCGCCCGTGCGCAAGGCCGCGCGAATGCGCTCGATCACGTAGCGCGCTTCGTCCTGCTCGTTGTAGGCCGCGTAGAGTTCGATCGCGCCGCCGGCATCGTCTGCGGTCCACAACTGCTTGCCGAGCCGATCGGGATTGTGCGCGATCACTGCATTCGCTGCGGCGAGGATGTTGCCGGTTGAGCGATAGTTTTGCTCCAGGCGAATGGTTTTTGCGCTCGGGAAATCGCGCAGGAAATGCTGCACGTTCTCGACCCGCGCACCGCGCCAACCGTAGATCGCTTGATCGTCGTCGCCGACCACGAACACGTGTCCGCTTGAACCTGCCAACACACGAATCCACGCGTACTGCAGCGTGTTGGTATCCTGAAATTCGTCGATCAACAGGTGCTGAAATCGCTCGCGATAATGCGCGAGCAGGGCGTCGTCGCGCAGCCACAACTCGTGCGCACGCAACAACAGTTCGGCGAAGTCCACAAGTCCGGCACGCTGGCACGCCGCTTCGTATGCGCGATACACATCGATCAGCACGCGGCTGGTCTGGTTGTAGCCAGCGTCGAGAGCATCCGGACGCTTGCCCTCATCCTTCGCGCTGTTGATGAACCAGGTTGCCTGGCGCGGCGGACAGTGCGCCTCGTCGAGGCCAAGTCCCTGAATCGTGCGCTTGACCAGGCGCTGCTGGTCGTCCGCATCGAGAATCTGGAATGTTTCGGGCAAGCGGGCCTCGCGCCAGTGGCGCCGCAGCAACCGATGCGCAATGCCGTGAAAGGTGCCGATGGTAAGCCCGCGTGCGCCACCGTCGATCAGCGCTTCGGTGCGTCCGCGCATCTCGCCGGCCGCCTTGTTGGTGAAGGTGACCGCAAGCACCGACCATGGCGAGACGCCCTCGACCTGCAACAGCCAGCCAATGCGATGGGTGAGCACGCGTGTCTTGCCAGAACCCGCACCCGCGAGCACGAGGTAGTGTCCCGCTGGCGCGGTGACCGCTTCGCGTTGCGAATCGTTGAGGCCGTCGAGAAGGTGGGAAACATCCATCGGGGGATTGTAGCGGGCACCCCTTGCAGATCATCGACGGAAAAACCCTTGCGCGTGACATCCGCGCGGAAAACTCATTGCATTCGCAGGCCCGGTGGATTGCAGCGTTTGGGCTGTTGCGACCCGTTGATCCCCGATCGTTTCCACTGTTTTGCGATGTCCTGCAATCCTTTGACATGGCGTGGAGGCGCGTATGGTCACGGATCGGCTGCTGCTCTCCTATTGAACCGGAGGGCGGTCACGTGCAGCATTCGAGGTTCAATGCAGCACAGCGAGCGGCACAACCCGTGACAACCCCTCCCAAATCCAAACCCCTTTCCATGATCCGCGAATTCCATCTGGCGGACTGGTTCACGCTCGGCAACGCGGTCTGCGGTACCGGCGCGCTTTTTTCAGCAATGACGTTCCTGGCCAGTGGTGCTGTCGTGCACGTCTACTTTGCTGCGGCGTTGGTTTTCGCGGCGCTGGTGTTCGACGTGCTCGACGGACGCATTGCACGCTGGCGGCAGACGAGTTCGGCGATGGGGCGCGAGCTCGATTCGTTGGCAGATGTCATTTCCTTCGGCGTCGCACCTGCGATCCTCGGCTACGCCTGCGGCATGAGCGGGCTGTACGATCGTGTGCTGCTGGCATATTTCGTCGCCTGCGGCGTGTCGCGACTGGCTCGCTACAACGTCACAGCGGAGACGTTTGCCGAGCAGACCGGCAAGGTGACGTACTTCGAGGGCACGCCGATTCCCACCTCGTTCGTGCTGGTCCTGCTGCTCGCAGCTGCCGCGTATTATGGTGCCGTGGGTTCAAACCTGTGGCTTGGGAAGATCCTGCTTGCAGGGGGCGTCCTGCATCCGCTGACGCTGTGCTTCGGTGTCTCGGGCTCGCTCATGATCAGCCGCATCCGGATTCCAAAGCCCTGATCAAGGGCGAAGCGCCGGGGGCCGGCAGCGCCACAGCGCGAACGTTTTCCGGCGCGCCGCATCTTCGACATTGCCGGCAGGTCACGCCCGGGTCAGCGTCTGCCGCCCGTTCAGGTCGATCGTCCGATGCTATCGCTACAGACCCTTTCCGCCCGGGAGAGGATCACCGGACCGATTGGCGCATTCCTCATGAGCGAACATCACGGCGGCCTTGCCCGCACCGCACAAATCGTGCACTTCCTGCTGAAGTACCGCAACGCCGGCATATTCGGCGGACTTGATCTCGACACGACGATAACGCCGGCCGAACCACCGCCGGCCGAAGGCAAGCCGGAAGAATTCGTCGCCGACCTCGAAGCACTCGGACCGACCTTCGTGAAGATTGGCCAAGCGCTGTCGACGCGCGCGGACATGGTGCCGCCGGCGTACCTCAGTGCGCTTGAACGGATGCAGGATCATGTTGCGGCGCTTGATTTTTCCATCGTGCGCGAGGTGGTCGAGGCGCAGCTCGGAGTGCGCATCAGCAAGGCATTCGCGACATTCGACGAGAAGCCGCTGGGTTGCGCATCGCTGGCGCAGGTGCATCGCGCAAGCCTGCGCGACGGCCGCGAGGTAGCGGTGAAAGTGCAGCGTCCCGGCATGGTCGAGCAGATCAGCGCGGACCTCGAAGCGCTCGCCTCGCTTGCGGCCAAGGTCGACGTCGGCACCGAGATCGGTCGGCACATGCATTTCAGCGACTGGGTGCGGGAGATGCGGCGCACCTTGCTGGCGGAACTGGACTACACCGTGGAAGCGGAAAACCTCGAACGCTTTGGCGAGCACTTTGCGGAATATCCCGAGCTCATCGTGCCGGCACCGGTCTGGAGTCTGACCGCGACGCGCGTGCTGACAATGGACCTGGTACGCGGAACCAAGGTCACCGCGCTGGGCGGCGTGTTACGCACCGAACAGAAACTGGATTCGCTCGCAGCGGCGCTGATGCGGGGCTATCTCGACCAGGTGTTCGTGCATGGCGAGATCCACGCCGATCCACATCCGGGCAATCTGCTGGTGACCGACGACGGACGTTTGGCGATCTTCGATCTCGGTATGGTCGCGCACGTACCACCCAAGCGGCGCGACCAATTGTTGAAACTGCTGTTTGCCTCGGTCGATGGACGCGGCGAAGAGGTCGCGCGCGAGGCGATAGCGATGGGCACACGCCTGGAAGATTTCGAGAGCGAGCGTTACGAGCGCGAGATCGGCCAATTGGTCGCGCGCTACGCGGCACATTCCGGATCGCAATCGGTGTCGGAAGGACGCCTCATGCTCGACCTCACACGCATCGGCACGGCGTGCAACCTTCGTTCTCCGCCGGAACTGAACCTGCTCGGCAAGACCCTGCTCAATCTGGAAAGCGTGTGCAAGGCGCTCGATCCGGAGCTGGACGTCAAACGCATAGTCGAGGCACACCTCGAACACGTGATGCGTGGACGCTTGCGTCGCATGTTCTCGCCGGCCGGACTTGCCGGCGACATGATCGAACTGCAAAGCCTCGTGCGCGAAGCACCGCGCAAGGTCAGTGATGTTCTGTCGCTGTTGTCGGAGAACCGGTTGAAGGTCTGCGTCACCGGATTGGAGGAAATGCACTTGATAGAGTGCCTGCAGAGGATCGCCAACCGGATCGCAACCGGCTTGATCGTTGCCGCGTTGATGATTGCTTCGGCGCTGCTGATGCGCGTGGACACCGGCGCGCGGCTGTTCGGCTATCCGGCGTTGGCAATGGCGATGTTTCTGATCGGTGCGGTGCTTGGCCTCACGATCGTAGTCAGCGCGATCATTGGCGATCGCAAAGCCAAACCGCGCGAAGAACCCGGATTGCGCTGAAGCGCGCAAACAGGGAAAACCTTGGGAGGGGCGGCAGCACCGATTCTTTTTCTGCAAGACTAGATGCAAGCGCATCGCGGCTGCCACCGCTTACACAAAGCAAGGCCGCCTCCTGTCTTGCGGCCCGCCGCCCGGGTGATCACCCTTCCCCATACGTGCAACAACTGTGTCGCGGGCATGGTCGCTTACGCATCGAATCCGTTGCGAAAGATCGTATCGTCGGGAATCGTGCTCGCGCGTCGATAACGCAGCAGATGCACGCGGTTGTGGCTGAGAAAGTCGGGGCCGGAGGTGGCCACGACCGTAAAACTATCCGCCGAATCGACGACGATGCGATGGTAGCTGGTGCTCACCAGACCCAGCGGAAGTTGTCCGCCGGCGAGGAAGCCGCTGGCATACCCGCCATCGCTCATCCTCAACGCGATCAACTGCGCATCCGCGTCGTCGACGCCGACCTGATTGGTCAGCGACGACATTACGGTGAGCACAATGCCGTCGCCCTCGAGCACGGCTGCGCCGCCACTACGCACATCGACGTTGCTGTAACCGACCGTGCAGCACGGGTCCAGCCAGCTGGAATCGAACGTACCATTGTCATTGAGTCGCTGGATGTATTCGCGCTGGCTGGTGCCCTGGTTGTTGGTCAAGGTCCAATCCATATTTACGACGATGCGGCCGTTCGCCTGCACGGCGAGCCCGCGCACGTCGCAGCGGATATTGCCCGACGCCTGGGTGAAACTGTTGATGTAGGCGACACCAGCATTGCCGAAGCTGCCGTCGCGCTGGCCATCGCTGAGCAGGCGTACGACGATGCAGGCGCCGTCGTCGGTGTTGTTCAAGCCAAAGGTAACGCCACCACCGATCAGGATGCGACCGAAAGAATCGTGCAGCACGGTGTTGGCGCGGGCACGGCGGGGCGGTGGAAAGACCGTGTACGGATTCGGATCGATCACTTGCTTGCCAGTTCCATTGAAGGTGGAATCGAGACCGCACTGCGGCTGGATGCGCGCCACGCCGATGCGACTCTCGCCGCCACTGGTGGCGAGCGTGCCAACCATCACCTGACGACCGCTGAAGTCCTGCGTCAACGCACCCATCACATCGTCGGGCGTTGGCGGTGTCAGGTTGAACGACACCGGCTGCAGATAGCCGCCGTTGCATCCGCTGTAGCCGGAACTGCCATCCGCCAGACTGCGTCTGATCTGAAAATCGAGATCGTTGGGGCTGGCATGGAAACTGGTGCCGAGCGCCACCGAGTTGTCCGCAGAAAGAACTATGCCGGCCAGATTCCACAGTCCGAACGTATACGGCGTGTACGGCCCGGCCCCCGGCTCCGCCGGCGTGACATAACCATTGGCGTTGAACCAGTTGACCGCCGCGACTTGGCTGGTGCCATCGCGAAGTTGGGCCGCCATCGCCCATTTCCCGTCAGGCAAGCGCACAGCCCATGCGTCAATCGCATTCCATTGATATCCATTGCTGACCGGCCAGTCGTAAGTGGCGATACCGCCGCTGCCGAAGTACGGGTCGAGGACAAAGGTCTGCGCCAGCCCGGTCGAGCTGAGGAGTGCCAACAGCAGGCCGGCATATCGGGTAGTAGCGGTCATTGACGTGCGCTCCAAGGCAAGGTTCACCTATATAGCTACGTCAGTGGGCGGCAAAACCCTTCACGCCGGGAGAAGGCAATCGGTCTACTTGCGCGTCGCGCCCGCAATGACGAGGCCAAGACCGACCAGCACGCCGAGTCCGCCGAGCCACTGCGGCACCGACTTTTCCTGTTTCACCGACGCGGACAGGCCGCCGATCTTCACGACTTCCTTGTCCTGGGTGAAATTGATTTTTCCGGTAAAGCCGGCAAAGCCGACTGCGATGAGAAGGATGCCCGCGAGAATGAGTCCAATGCGCATGGGTGAATCTCCTGAGTGGATGGTGAGGTAGCAACAAGTATGGCTGACGTTTTTACTGGATCACGCTGACACCGGGCAATTGCAGGACATAGTCGGCACCCATCAACATCGAAGGTGTGTAGTAGCCGCCCACCGGTTTCACGTCCAGCACATGCGCCGCGATGCCGAGCGCTGATTGCACCGTCAAGGCGTAGCCATTGGGCGCGTCGAGCTGCAGTCGCGCCTCGGCGCCGGCCGCGTTGCGTGCTTCCCCCCAGATCGTGCTGCGGGTTGCCTGGCGCCGCTTTTCGTCCGGCCCGGAGACGGCGCCAGCACGTGATTTGAGGAATGTCTGCACGGACGCCAGACCGAGCAGCGGTTTGAGATGACGCAGCCAGCGCATGCGGGCGATCGTCCGCGTCGGCAACGCCATGTAGGTTTCGATAGTCGGAATGCCGGTCGACACGAAAGCCGTATAGACGTCTCCCCACGGAATCGTCATCGCACTGCGCTGCACGCCATCGCGCTCGAACGAGCGCGTCTTCCATGCCAAAGGCACCTCCACAAGTTCGCCCGCAATCCGCACACGGCCGCCCATGGCGAGACCTTCCACACTGGTCTTTGCGGTGCCCGGACTGCTGCCGCCGCCGGCTTCAAACGCCAGCACGAGTTCGCTTGCATCGGGCAGTTGTTGTTTCAGCAGCGCCGCGACGCAATCGGTCGGCACCACGTCGAACCCGACGCCCGGCGCAATCACGATCCCTTGGCGGTGCGCCCGCGGCTGCGCGCGATGGCAGTGCGCGAACACATCGATCTCGCCGGTGATGTCGAGGTAATGAATCTTGCGTTCGAGACAGGCTTCGAGCAGGGGCGCGCAGGTTTGCGAGAACGGTCCGGCGCAATTGAGCAACAGATCGATGCCTTCAAGATTGCGTGCAATTTCAGCAGGATCGGAGAGCTCAAACACGCGTCGCGTCAGGGAAATACGCTGCGCCAGCGCATCGAGTGCATCACGATTGCGTCCGCCAAGAATCGGTTTGAGGCCGCGTCGTGCGGCTTCTTCGGCAATCAATGTGCCGGTATAGCCGTTCGCACCGTAGACCAGGAACGGATTCATCGATGAACTCCTGTCGCAAGGACATCATTCAGCGGGGCGCACGCGGTGTTGCATAAAGCTGCTCGGCGCGTTGAAACAGTACCCAGGAAGTCGCAATGTACTTGTCGATGCGTCTGGGCATGTTGCCACGATGCGTGTGGGTGAAACCGGCGGGCGCGATCAGCAGCGAACCGGTGCGCGGAACGATCTTGCGCTGCTGATAGTGGAATTCGGTTTCGCCCTCGTCGAAACCGTCATTGAGGTACACCGACCACAGCAGCACGCGATGCAGGGTTTCACCGTTGTCGGCTTTCGGATACAGCTCGCAGTGCCAGTACGGGTAGCCGCCCTGATCGGCGTGGTATTTCTGCAGATTGATCGTGCCAGGTCGAAAACATTTGGTGACCAGCCCCTGCAGCAGATTGTCCGGCAGCGCCGCGACCCTCGCCGGATCGAGCAGCACCAATTCGCCGGTTGCTGGATCCGGCGTGCGCAGAGTCATCGGCGCGAGTGCGGCATAGGCGTATTTGCGCACGTACGTCATCACGCCACGCAGCATCGCTGTATTGAAGCGATTCTCGACATCCTTCCATTCCGGATGATCGGCGAGTGTGATGTCCCAGCTGTCCTTGAGACGCGTGTCGATGCCACCGCCAGTCGAGCCGCGCAGCGCCTGTCCGCTTGCGTTGAAGCGAGCAATCACGTCGCGGCAGAAGGACGCGTCAAGCGCGTCGTCGTAAACTTCAATGAAATCAGGAAGGGTCATGAATGTCCCGTTGCCGGTACGGCACCGCCGCGCCGCCGCTACCGTGCGAGCATCGCGGCAGCCGGCGCTCCCACAAAATCACGTCGTCGCGTCGCGGTGATAACGAGTGACCCGTTCCACCTCATTCTTCGAGCCGAGGAACACCGGTACGCGCTGGTGCAGCTTCTCCGGCAGGATGTCGAGGATACGCGTGAATCCAGTGGTTGCCGAACCGCCGGCCTGTTCGACAATGAAGGCCATCGGATTGGCTTCGTACATCAGGCGCAACTTGCCCGGTTTGTCGGGCTCGCGCGCATCGCGCGGGTAAATGAAAATCCCCCCGCGTGTGAGAATGCGATGTACATCGGCAACCATCGATGCGACCCAGCGCATGTTGAAGTCGCGCCCGCGCGGCCCGCTCTTTCCAGCCAGCAGTTCGTCGATGTAGCGTCGCATCGGCGCTTCCCAGTGGCGCATATTGGACATGTTGATCGCGAACTCCGAGGTCTCCTCCGGAATGCACAGATTCGACTGGGTCAGCGGGAAATTGCCCTGCTCGCGGTCGAGGGTGAACTGGTGCACGCCCTCGCCGAGGGTCAATACCAGCATCGTGCTCGATCCGTAGATCGCATAGCCGGCAGCGACTTGTTTCGTGCCCGGCTGCAGGAATGCCGATTCGTTCGGCTCGCAGCCTTCCGGGCAGCGCAACACCGAGAAGATGGTGCCGACGGAGATGTTGACGTCGATGTTCGACGAGCCGTCTAGCGGATCGAACACGAGCAGGTATTCACCCTTTGGATAGCGATGCGGAATCGGATACGGATCGTCCATTTCCTCGGAGGCAAGCGCGGCGAGGTGACCGCCCCACTCGTTGGCTTCAAGCAGGATCTCGTTGGACACCACATCGAGCTTCTTTTGCGTCTCGCCCTGCACGTTTTCAGTGCCGGCGCTGCCGAGCAGGCCGCCGAGCGCGCCCTTGGCGGTAGCGATCGAGATGCGTTTGCAGGCGCGGGCGACCACTTCGATCAACAGGCGCAGGTCGCCGTCGAGTTGGCCTT